>Ga0310837_100023_pt1 | contig 281226 bp, 282 predicted proteins | sample SM_ome_5_FD_201315 | JGI IMG/M metagenome (GOLD analysis project Ga0310837, IMG submission 201315) | Sorghum-adapted microbial communities enriched on stacked mutant (SM) sorghum from Joint BioEnergy Institute, Emeryville, California... ...
GATATTTACATAATGTTTGTTAGTTTGAGAAAAGAGAAAGGCAAAGCGCTTACAAGGCAGAGGCTCTTTTAGAAATTCGCGATCCGATGCCCAGGCCGGGTGCCCACACTGACTTGACACTGACGCCCCAATCCCGACCGCTTCTCAAACATGCCCAAGCTGTGATAAAATGTCTTGTATCTGTGCGTATCCGTGAGCGAGAGGTGCAACATGCCCAAAGTGCTGGTGCTGAACGGACCGAACCTGAACATGCTCGGCGTCAGGGAACCCGGCGTCTACGGAACGGTCACGCTGGAGTCGATCGAATCGTCGCTGCATGAGGCGGCGGGTCGGCTCGGCGTCGAAATCGAATGCTTCCAGTCGAACCACGAAGGCGCCCTGATCGACCGCATCCACGAGGCGTTCGGCCGGGTGGACGGCATTCTGATCAACCCCGGGGCGCTGACGCATTACAGCTACGCGCTGCGCGATGCGCTCAGCGCCGTCGGGCTGCCGGTGGTGGAAGTGCATCTGTCGAATATCCACAAGCGAGAGCCGTTCCGGCACGTATCGGTCATCGCGCCGGTCGCCGTCGGTCAGATCGCCGGCTTCGGCGCCCTCGGCTATGAGCTCGGACTGACGGCCCTGGTCCGGGCGATCGAAGCGAAAGCCGGAACGGTTGACGGAGGAGCGTGACACGAATGGAGACGAAGAGCCGGATCGCGGCGCTGCGGGCCGAACTCGAGGCGGCCGGCCTGGATGCGATGCTCGTCGCGTCAAGCGTCAACCGCCGCTACCTGAGCGGCTTCACGGGGACGGCGGGCGCGCTGTTGTTCACGCCCCGCGGCCAATTTCTGTTGACGGATTTCCGGTACATGACACAGGCGCCGATGCAAGCGCCCGATTACAAGGTCGTCGAACACGCGCCGGACATGTTGGAGACGGTGAGGGCTCTGCTTTCCGAAGCGGGCGTGACGCGGCTCGGCTTCGAAGAGCGGCATGTGACATACGCCGACTGGTCGTCCTGGTCGAAGGCGCTCTCGCCGGTCGAGCTTGTTCCCGCGGACGGACTCGCCGAGAAACTCCGGGTGAAGAAGGATGAAGACGAGATCGCGATCATCCGGGATGCGGCCAAGCTCGCGGACGCGGCCTACGCCCACATTCTCCATTTCGTTCGCCCGGGCGTGACGGAACTGGATCTCGCGGCCGAGCTGGAGTCGTTCATGCGCAAGAACGGCGCCTCCGGCCCGGCGTTCGACACGATCGTCGCCTCCGGCGAGCGGTCGGCGATGCCGCATGGCGTCGCCAGCGGCCGCAAGCTGCAGCCGGGCGAGTTCGTGACGTTCGATTTCGGCGCGTATTACCAAGGGTACTGCTCCGATCTGACGCGCACGATCGTCGTCGGCGAGCCGACCGACCGCCACCGGGAAATCTACGCCATCGTGCTCGAGGCGCAGGAACATGCCCTGGCGAACATCAAACCCGGCATGACGGGGCGCGAGGCGGATGCCTTGACGCGGGAGACCATCACAAGGTATGGTTATGGTGAGTTTTTCGGACACGGCACGGGTCACGGCATCGGTCTCGAGATCCATGAGGCGCCCAGGCTGTCGCAGCTCAGCGATGCGGTGCTGGTGCCCGGCATGGTCGTGACCGTCGAGCCCGGCATCTACATACCGGGATTCGGCGGCGTACGGATCGAGGACGACGTCGTCGTCACGGACACCGGGATCCGCGTGTTGACTTCGTCCCCGAAAGCGTTCTTCGCGACGGAGTAAGGCTCAAGGCAAGGCGGGCCGGCGAAGCCGGCGCAAATCTGCAGGGAGGAAGAGAAAAAGTGATTTCAGTCAACGATTTCAGAACCGGTCTTACCATTGAAGTGGACGGCGACATTTTCACCGTCATCGAATTCCAGCACGTGAAACCGGGCAAGGGCGCCGCGTTCGTCCGTTCGAAGCTGAAGAACCTGCGCAACGGCAACCTCGTCGAGAAAACGTTCCGCGCGGGCGAGAACGTCAACCGGGCGCAGATCGAGAACCGCGAGGTGCAGTACCTGTACAACTCCGGCAACGAATACACGTTTATGGACAACGAGACGTTCGACCAGTTCACGCTGGACAGGAAGCAGCTCGAATGGGAGATCAACTTCCTGAAAGAGAACATGAACGTCCACATCCAGAGCTACCAGGGCGAGATCATCGGCATCACCCTGCCGAACAGCGTCGAGCTCAAGGTCGTCGAGACGGAGCCCGGCATTCGCGGCAACACGGCGACGGGCGCTACGAAGAACGCGAAGCTCGAGACCGGATTGAACGTGCAGGTGCCGCTCTTCATCAACGAAGGCGACGTGCTCCTGATCGACACCCGCGAAGGCAAATACATTTCCCGCGCCTGATGTGCGGAAAGAGGCCGTCCGGTACCGCCGGGCGGCTTTCTTGTGCGGCGCCGCGGCTCGCGGCACAGGTTCGGCAACCGGCAATGAGAAAACGTCTATGCCGGACATCCGCCTTGATGCTATAATATTGATCTGTATGTGATTGATTCGGATAGGAGGAAGACAGCATTGTCGTTGATCGTAATGAAATTCGGCGGCAGCTCGGTCGGCACGCCGGAGCGGATGCGGCACGTCGCCGGGCGCATCCTGGCGAGGCAGCGGGAAGGGCATGACATCGTCGTCGTCGTGTCGGCGATGGGAGACACGACGGACGATCTGATCGACCTGTCGAAGCAGCTCAATCCGAACCCGCCGGCGCGCGAGATGGATATGCTGCTGACGACCGGGGAGCAGGTGTCGATCGCCCTGCTCGCCATGACCATCAAGGCGGTGGGCGGCGAGGCGGTGTCGCTGACCGGCTGGCAGGCCGGCATCACGACGGAGGCGGTTCACGGTCGGGCGAAAATTGCCGACATCGCGCCGGACCGGGTACACGCCGGGCTCAAGGAAGGCCGCATCGTCATCGTGGCCGGCTTCCAGGGCGTGACGGAAACGGGCGAGATCACGACGCTCGGCCGCGGCGGCTCGGACACGACGGCCGTCGCGCTGGCGGCCGCCCTGAAGGCCGATCTGTGCGAGATTTACACGGATGTCGACGGCGTGTACTCGACCGACCCGCGGGTCGTCCGCAACGCCCGCAAGCTGGACGCCATCACCTACGACGAAATGCTGGAGCTCGCCCATCTCGGCGCCGCGGTGCTCCATCCGCGCGCCGTCGAATACGCGAAGCAGTACAGCGTGACGCTCGTCGTCCGCTCGAGCTTCACGGACCGCGAAGGTACGCAAGTGAAGGAGGAAGCAGCGATGGAACAAGGCATTGTCGTCCGCGGCATCGCCTATGACAAAAATGTGGCCCGCATCAGCATCCTGGGCGTGGAAGACGTGCCGGGCGTGCTGGCGAAAGTGTTCGGCGCCCTCGCCGACGCCGGCATCAACGTCGACATTATCGTGCAGAGCGGCGTGCAGGACGGCAAGGCCGATTTCTCGTTCACCGTCTCCGGCGAGGACGTGGACGCGGCTCTGCGCGTCATCGGGGAAGTGCGGAGCGCGGTTCCCTACCGCGAGGCGACGAGCGAGAGCGGCCTCGTGAAGGTGTCGATCGTCGGCGCGGGCATGGTCTCGAACCCCGGCGTCGCCGCGCAAATGTTCCAGGCGATCAGCGGCCTCGGCGTCAACATCAAGATGGTGAGCACGTCCGAGATCAAGGTGTCCTGCGTCATCGACGCGGCGCCGCTGCAGGATGTCGTCCGGGCGCTGCACACCGCCTACGGCCTCGACACGACCGAGGAGGCGTTCGTCGGCGGTCCGCAGGAGCGCCGCTGATCGAAAGCCTTCGATCCGGTGCGGAGGACAGATCCGTCGGGTGGGGCGCAGGGGCGGCCATATGGCGCAAATCTGCGCCCTATCCGCATGTCTCGGATGCAGCGAGCAACCGTCCGCTTTTCGAAGCGGGCGGTTTTCTTTTCCCTTCTGTTACGTCACCCGGTCCGCAATGAAGGTGAGCAGCCTGTACAAAATGACGGTAATGCCGGCCGCCATGAGCGGACCGACCGGAATTCCGCGCAGGAAGACGATGCCGAGGATCGATCCGATGATCATGCCGACGATGAGCTGCGGATCGAACCGGAGCATCTCCAGCCCCTTGCCGTTCACGTAGGTGGCGACGGCGCCGCCGAGCAGCGCGAGCCATCCCGGCCAGGACGAGAAGGCGGCGAGAATCTCCTTCCATTGGATGCGTCCCGTCGCGAACGGCACGAGCACGCTGAACGTGAGGCAGAGCAGGCCGAGTTCGAGCCCGCGCCGCTCAAGCAGCGGGAGGAAACGGTCCAGGTGGACGAGCTTGATGATGAGCAGCATGCAGGCGGCCGCCGAGATGATCGGACTTCTGCCGGCGATGCCGACGATGATCAGGGCGACGAGGATGATTTCTCCGGTCACGGCGCTCTCTCCCGAAGCCGCCTGTTTATTCCGAAAGACACACACTTGCAAAGTTCACGCTTGCATGCCTTTCGCCGCAAGGAAGGACGGCGCCGGCCGTTCCGGCCTGTTCGCGGCGGCTTCGTTCCATTCTATGTCCTAGCCCGCGGCGGCATGCCTCCGGCGCTCCGCACCCGGACGGCATCGTTCCGCGCTCCTGCAGGTTCCGATGCCGGGAGCGATAGCAGGGCTGGAGCGGCAGGAAATTTCGCCGCACAGCCCTTTGTCTGTACGCCCGGCATGGGCGTCATCTCCAGGGAGAATGTCCTGAACTGGGGCTGGCGAGCGCCTACCGTTAGCCGAGGGCAAGGGTGTCCGCCGCGAGGCCGAATCCGAAGGAAGCCGTAGGCATACGCACGGCCAAGGCACACGTAAACTACAACATCCTGATGGCGAGAGTCGCACGGAGGATAGACGACAAGCGCGTGCTCAAGCTGATTCGCGCCTGCCTGAACGCCGGGGTGATGACCGGGGGTGTGGTCGTGCGGACGGAGGAAGGCACGCCGCAAGGCGGCCCGCTCAGCCCGCTGCTGGCCAACATCCTGCCGGACGACCTGGACAAAGAGCTGATCAAACGGGGATTGCGCTTCGTCCGATATGCGGACGATTGCAATATTTTCGTGGCCAGCAAGCGGGCCGGGGAACGGATCATGGAATCGGTGATCCGAGTTGTGGAAGGAAAGCTGAGACTGAAAGTGAATCGGGACAAAAGCGCGGTAAACCGGCCGTGGAACGCAAGTTCCTCGGCTTCAGCTTTCTGTCGAACAGGCAGGCCACGATCCGTCTGGCTCCCAGGACGATTCAGCGTTTCAGGGAGAAAGTCCGGGAGATCACGGCCCGCTCGCGCCCGCTGACGATGGAAGAACGGATTCACCGGCTGAACCGCCTCATGATGGGATGGATCGGTTATTTCCGTTTGGCTGCCGCCAAGAACCATTGCGGAAATCTCGATGCATGGATTCGCAGGCGACTGCGCATGTGCCGATGGAAACAATGGAAGAGCCCCGGGACCAGACTGCGCAATCTCCGTGCGCTCGGGTTGCCCGAATGGGCGGCCTGGATGATGGCGAACTCACGGTGTGGTCCTTGGGAAATGTCCCGGAACACAAACAACGCCCTTCCGACTTCGTACTGGGAAGCGAAAGGGCTGAAAAGTCTGCTTTCTCGTTATCTGGAGCTTTGTTAACCTTCGGAACCGCCGTATGCGGACCCGCATGTACGGAGGTGTGAGAGGTCGGGGGCTTGCCGCCCCCTTCTACTCGATTTTCGGGGTGTGCATTTTATAAGCGAAGAAATTTCTTCTGTTTTGTCGAAATTCCGCGATCCCGTGAAAATTGAGGAAATTTCTTCCTTTATTTTTCCGAAGTTGGGGATACTCGAACGTACACGACGCAATAAGCGAAGTTTTTTCTTCTATTTTCCGGCTGACGGCTGTTTTCCCGATAATAGGCGAAAAAATTTCCGTTATGGCGAGGCGCCAGCCGCATCGGGCCTACAAACGGCGCAGTTTACGGGGTTCACACTCCCATTCGGGTACCTGAACGGTGCAATTTTCCGGGGTTCACACTCCCATTCGGGTACCTGAACGGTGCAGTTTCCGGGATCACCACATCCTGTTCGGGAGCCTGTACAGCGCGAAGACCGGCTGGCGCGGTGGCGAGTGCCGCGTCCAGGCGCGTGATCCGGACCGGGGCCGCACAGCTCTCCAAATCGCGCAGCGTGAGCGGCACGGCCGGGCGATCGGCCATGCCGGCACGGGCACGGCGGGCATCGCGCGCGCCGGTCAAATCATGTACTCGAGGGCCGACGGTTCCCTTTGCATCGCAAACGTATCGTTTCTGAGCCCCCTCCGCATCGCCTCCAGCGTAAGCACATCGCCCGGCGCAATATTGCCGAGATGGACGTTCGGTCCGGCCGCGCGGATGAGAAACACCTGCTGTTCCTTCCGCGGCGCTTCCCACATGAGCCGGTCCGTGTCCGGGATCAACCTGACGACTTGCTCGAACAGCGCCCGATCCGGCAGGCCATCGCCGTCGAACACGCCGACCGTGCCGGACTCCCGGGCCTCGATCGTCACAAGCGAGGCGCCCGCGTCCCAGTCCGCTTCGGCCGCGTCCAGGAGCTCGTACGGATCGATCAACGAACCCGCCTCCTTCTTTCCAAACTCCGCAAAAACGGTCAGCCCGCGCGCTCTTCCTTCACGGATGAGCGCCGTCCGTTCTCCGCGGCCAAGCTCGATCGTGCCTTCCGACACCTCGATTCCGTCGAAGCCGAGGCCGCACACCGCGTCGAAGAACGCGGCTGCGGCGTCGTGCCGGACCGCCGTTTCCAGCAAGGTTCCGCCGGGCATGACGGTAATGCCGTGCCGCCGGGCGTATCCGATTTTCCGAAGCAGCAGTTCCGTCGGATAGAGCACGGACGTGCCGAACGCCAGTTTGACGACGTCGATGTAGGCGCCGGCGGCGTCGATCATGTCGCAGTAGGCGTGCCAACCGATGCCCCGGTCGATCACCATCGTCTTGCCGCCCGCGCGCCCGGCGCTTCGGGCATGAAGTCCGCCGGCGTCATCCGCCGTCCTCAGAGCGTCGCGTTCGCCGGCCGGATCGCGCAGCATGGGGGGCCACGCCCCTCGTGGGGTCGGTCTCATCATCCGTTTCTCCTTGCATGTCAAGTTATGGGCTATCGCCAACCTTGCGAGCAATATATGCGCCCGCGCGCGGGCAGGTGCCCGTCATGCGGCGGGACGAGCCCGCATACAGTATAGCGACCGGCCGCTTGCGGCACGGCGAAACGGAGGTGGGCCACATGGTCAACAAAATCGTGCTCGCGATGGCGACGCTCCGGCTCATGTCGGGCAGCATCGAAATGCTCGCCGCGCTGCTCATGCTCAGGCTCAACCAGATCGACAAGGCGCTCGCCGTCAACTCGTCGCTGGCGCTCGTCGGTCCGCTCGTCCTGCTTACGACGACGGCGGTCGGGCTCGCCGGCCTGGCGGACAAGCTGTCGCCCTCGAAGCTGATGTGGATCACAACCGGCGTCGCCTGCCTCCTGATCGGCATTCTCAAAAAATAGCATCTCGTCCGCCGTTTGCGGACTTGCTGGCATAATCCGCGATTCCGCCGGCATATAGATGAGACAAGTACCGCGCGGCAAGCGGCCCTTGAGGGGGGAGAGGAATGCTCGACGGCTTGCTGAAGCTTCTGCCCGCGGAGCTTGCGTCGCTGATCCGCGCCCTGCCCGCATCCGTCCTGAACGGGCTGGAGGAGATCCGCATCCGGCAGGACAGGCCGCTCGAGATCGGCCATGCCGGAGGCTTCGCGTTCGTGACGGCGGCCGGCACGGTCTCCGCCGACCCGGCGGCCGGCTTCCGGCCGACCGCGGAACTGTGCGCCCGCCTGCTCGAGCGGATCACCAACCATTCGCTCTACGCGATGGAGGAAGAGCTGCGCCGCGGCTATGTTACGGTGCCCGGCGGCCACCGGATCGGCCTGGCGGGACGGACGGTGCTCGAAGGCGGCGCCGTGAGAGGGCTGCGCGACATCGGCGCGTTCAACATCCGGATCGCCCGCGACGTCCGCGGCGCGGCAGCGCCGCTCTTGCCGCACATCGCCGACCGCGCGCGCCGCAGCGTGCTGTCGACGCTGATCGTCGCGCCGCCGCAGCAGGGGAAGACGACGATGCTGCGCGACATCATCCGGGCCGTCAGCTACGGCGACTGGCCGATGCCGGAAGCCCGGAACTGGCCGGCGCGCAAAGTCGGCGTCGTCGACGAGCGGTCCGAGATCGCCGCGTGCGTCCGGGGCGTGCCGGTGTTCGACGTCGGGCCGCGCACCGACGTGCTGGACGCCTGTCCGAAAGCGGAGGGGATGATGATGCTGCTTCGTTCGATGTCGCCCGAACTGCTGGCCGCCGACGAGATCGGGCGGCCCGAGGACGCCGACGCGATCCGCGAAGCGGCGCACGCCGGGGTGCCGGTCATCGCGACGGCGCACGCGGGCGATCTTCAGGACGCGCGCGGCCGGACGGCGATTCGCCGGCTCCTCGACGAAGGCGCGTTCGCGGCCGTCGTCGAGCTCAGGCGCCGGGGCGCCGCGACCACGTTCCGCGTCGTGCGGCCGATTCCGGCGGCGCGCGAGCCGACCGGGCTTGCGGGAGGCGCCGGAGCATGCTGAAGCTGGCCGGCGTCATCCTCGTGCTGCTCTCCGGCACGCTGATCGGCTTCCGCCAGGCCGCCCGGTACGCGGACCGCACGGCACAGCTCCGGCAGCTCATCCACGCGCTGCAGCGGCTGGAGACCGAAATCGGCTTCGGCCACACGCCGCTGCCCGAAGCGCTTGAGCGGGCCGCCGCGGGCGCGGCGGGACCGGTCGCCGCGCTCTTCCATCGCACGGCGGCGCGGCTGCGCGAAGGCGGAGCCGCCGTCCGGGACGCCCTGCGCGCGGCGGTCGACGAAGGCTGGTTCCTGACGGCGATGCGCGAGCCGGAGCGGTCGGCGGTCATCCGGCTCGGAGACGCGCTCGGCATCAGCGACCGGGAGGACCAAATCCGGCACCTGCGGCTGGCGGCCGCGCTGCTGCAGGCGGAAGAAGCCGGGGCGCGGGACGAACAGGCCCGCTACGGCAAGATGTGGAGAAGCCTTGGCTTCATGGCTGCGCTGCTTGTCGTCATTCTCATGTTGTAGCGGGAGGCCGGGCAATGAGTATCGACGTCAGCGCCATTTTCCAGATTGCGGGCATCGGCATCATCATTGCGATGATCCATACGGTGCTCAAGCAGATGGGCAAGGAAGACATGGCGCATTGGGTAACGCTGATCGGATTCGTGGTCGTGCTTTTCATGGTCGTCCGGCTGCTGAACGATCTTTTCCGGGAGATCAAGGCGATCTTTCTCTTCCAGTAGTTCCGGCAGCCAGCAATGACGCTTAAGCGGGTGAACGCGCGTGGACATCATCCAACTGGTCGGGCTCGGTCTGGTCGCGGCGGTGCTCATTCTGGTCATCCGGGAGCAGAAACCGCTGTTCGCATTTCTCCTCGCGGCGTTCACCGGACTGTACGTTTTTCTCGCGCTGGCGGGCAAGATCGAAGAGGTCATCGCGATGCTCCAGCGGCTGGCCGACCGTTCGGGCATCCCGGGCGTCTATCTCGAGACGGTGCTGAAGATCATCGGCATCGCCTACATTGCCGAATTCGGCGCGCAGATCGTGCGGGACGCGGGCCAGGAAAGCGTGGCGTCGAAGATCGAGGCCGCGGGAAGGGTGTTTATCCTCGTCATGGCGATCCCCATCATCGGCGTCATCATCGAGACGGTCATCGGGATGCTGCCTGAAGGGGGGTAAAGCTCTTGCGCCTGCTGTTGCTGCTCGCGACGCCCCTCCTCTGGCTGTTCCTCGCGGCCGGAGCAGAACCGGCGCGGGCCGCTGCTCCGGCGGAACCGTCGCCCGCGGCCCGGATTGCCAGCCTGCCGTCGGCGTCTTACGCGGAAGAAGCCGATTCGGACGCGGAGCGGACGGACGGCGGCCTGTCGCGGCGGCTTACGGAAGATCAGCTCGAAGCGATCGACACCGGGGCGATCGAGGCGTACTGGACCGGGCTGATGCGCGAATACGGCGGTTTTTTCCCGGATCGGGAGGTGCCGGGTTTCATGGACCTCATCATGCCGGGCGGCAAAAAGCTTGACATCGGCGCCGCGCTGACCGGGATCGTCCGCTACCTGCTGCATGAGGTGATTTACAGCGGGCGGCTGATCGGCACGATCGTGCTGCTGACCGTCTTCTGCATGATTCTCGAGACCGTCCAATCCGCGTTCGAGCGCGGCGCGGTCAGCAAGGCCGCCTACGCAGTCGCCTACATGGTGCTGCTCGTGCTGGCGGCGAACAGCTTCAATGCGGCGATCGGCTACGCCCGGGACGCGATCGGCGGCATGGTCCAGTTCATGATGGCGATGGTGCCGCTCCTGCTCACGCTGCTCGCTTCGATGGGCAACGTCGTCACCGTGACGGTGATGCATCCGCTCATCGTGTTCATGATCTACACGGTCGGCGCCCTGATCCATACGGTCGTGTTCCCGCTGCTGTTCTTCTCGGCGGTGCTGCATATCGCCAGCTCGCTCTCGGAAAGGTTCAAGGCGACGCAGCTCGCGGATCTGCTCCGTTCGATCGGCATCGGCACGCTGGGCGCGCTGCTCACCGTCTTTCTCGGCGTCATCACGGTGCAGGGCGCGACCGGCTCGGTCACGGACGGCGTGGCGCTCCGCACCGCCAAGTTCGTCACCGGCAACTTCGTGCCGGTCGTCGGCCGGATGTTCTCCGACGCGGCCGACACCGTGCTCAGCGCGTCGGTCATCGTCAAGAACGCGATCGGCATCGCGGGCGTCGTCATCCTGCTGTTTACGTGCCTGTTCCCGGCGGTGAAGATCGTCGCGCTCGCCGTCATTTACCGGCTGTCGGCGGCCGTGTTGCAGCCGCTCGGCTCGAGCCCGATCACGGCGTGCCTCGAGACGATCGGCAAGACGATGGTATATGTGTTCGCCGCCGTCGCGGCGGTCGGCATGATGTTCTTCCTCGCCGTCACCATCATCCTGGCCGCCGGCAACGCGGCGCTCATGATCCGTTGAACGTGAAGGCGCTGAACACGGGGGAGGCATGCCGCATGATGGCGTGGCTGAGCGACTGGCTGAAACAGATTCTCGCCGTCCTCCTGCTCGCCGCGGTCGTCGACCTGCTCGTGCCCGGCAAGGCGTACGAGCGGTATACGCGGCTCGCGCTCGGCCTCATTGTCCTGACGGCAATGCTCGGGCCGCTGCTGAGACTGTTTGCGGAAGATCCGGAGCGGCTGCTCGGACGGGGCTTCGCCGGCCTCGGCGAGCAGGCCCGCTCGTCGCTGCCGCGGATGCCGGACCTGGACGACATCCGGCGCGAAGCCGGCGCGCTGCGCGACCGGCAAGAGCGGCAGACGGCCGAGCTTGCGGCGCGGGCGCTGGAGACGTCGATCCGCGAGGCGGTGAACCGGCTGGACGGCCCGAAGGCGCGGAAAGTCAGGGCCGAAATCGCCAACGGCGCGGGCGGCGCCGAGATTGTGTCGGTCATGATCGTGCTGGATGCCGGGCGGGAAGACGAGCCGGCCGGGAAGGCGGAGGCCGGATCGGAACCGTCGGATGAGGCGGCAGCAGAAGACGCTGACCGCATCCGGATCGGGCCGGTCGAACCCGTGGCGCCGGTGGACGCCGTGCGCGTCACGATCGGCGGCGCCGTCTCCGCGTTCGGCCCGGACGGCGGCGAAAACGGCGAGGACGGGCGGGCGCCGGATGGACTCAAGGCGGCGCCCGCCGAGACGGCCGCCGTCATCAAGGCGGTCGTTCACCAAGGTTGGGGGGTGGAGCCGGAGCGGATAACGGTGTGGATGCCGGTCTGAGGCGGCCGGCAGCAAGTGACGCGGGAGGGATTCCGGGTGGCGAAATGGCTGGAGGGGCTGGAGCGGATCGCAGGCGGCGGACCGGGCGGGGAGAAGCGCGTCCGATCGCTGCGCTGGCTGCTGCTCATCGGCGGTCTGGGAGCGGCGCTTCTGCTCGTCAACTCGTTCATCTCGCTGCGCGGCGTCGAGCCGGAAGACGATGCGTCCGGCCCGCCCCCGGAGGGCGAAGAAGTTTTCCTGAGCCGCGAGCCGGCGAACGCCTCGCCGTTCGAAGCGATCGAGCAGCCGCTGGAGGCGAGGCTCAAGGAGATGCTGGAGAAGATCGTGGGCGTCGGCACGGTCGATGTGCTCGTCACCGTCGAATCGACGGAGGAGATCGTCTACGAGAAGAACGGCCGGATTTCGCGGCAGCAGACCGAAGAGACGGACGGACAGGGCGGAACCCGGCACATCACGCAGATCACGCAGGACGGCACGGTGGTCGTCTACGAGGTGTCGGGCGGACAGACGCCGGTCGTCGTCAAGCGGATCCAGCCGAAAATCCGCGGCATTCTCGTCGTCGCCAAGGGCGCGGAGAACAAGACGGTCCGCGCGCTCATCATGGACGCCGTGCAGAAGGGCACCGGCGTTCCGGCCGGCCGCGTCTCGGTCGTGCCGCGGAAGACGGGTTGAATAACGCAAGCATTCACGGGGGAGGAGAACGATCATGAACACGAGAAGGCAGACGATTTGGCTGGTGTCGATGTTGAGCCTGATGGTCGTGCTGTCGGCGTATTATTTGTTCACGGAAGATCTCGGCACGGGCTCGCCCGAAGGCAAGCAGGCGGCGACGGACGAGCACGGCATCGTCGTCGACGAAGTGGAGCCGGGAAGCGAATGGGCGGCGGACGGGTCGGACGGTCTGACGGAAGAGGAAGCCGAAGTGCTCCGCCAGCTCGAAGCGCAGGGCATCGACTCGTCGGGCGGCGACTACATCGCGAAACTGCAATACGCGCGCACCGAAGCGCTCGCGGAAGAGGCGGAGCGGCTCTATGGGATCATCTCGGACACGAGCCTTGATCCGGGCGAATCGTCTGCGGCGATGGAGCAGCTCAGCCGTCTGGAGGAGAAGGAGGAGAAAATGACCGGCATCGAGGAGGAGCTTTCGGCGCGTTTCCCGAACGTCGTCGTGACGGAGGAGAACGAACGGTACAAGGTCGTCGTGCAGAGCGAGAAGCTGGGGACGGCGGACGCGGTCGACATCGTCGACCTCGTCATGAAGACGATGGATGTGTCGGCCGACCGGGTGTCGGTGCAATATGTGCCCTGACGGGGCATGTCCCGCCGGGGCGTCGCCGGACGGCAGCCGGAGCGCGCCTCCGGCTTTTTTCCTTGGTTTGGAGGGCATGCGGCCAGCGGGGGCAGGAAAAAGATGTACGAGTTCCTTCATGTTTGTGCTATAATACTTACGTTCAGTGAAGGAACAGGTGCGCGGAAGGTCCCATGGCCGCCGCGTACATACGCTTAAGGAGTGAAACGCGCTCATGTTCAAACTCAGTGAGATCAAAGAATTGATCAAACTGGTCGATTCGACTTCGGTGCAGGAACTGGAGGTTGAAAACGAAGGCTCGCGCCTTGTCATCCGCAAGCCGGGCAAGGCCGAGGTCGCCTACGTTCCGGCGCCGCAAGCCGTTCCCGCGCATATACCGGCAGCCCCCGCGGCCGCCGCTCACGCTCCGGCTCCCGAAGCCGCCGCACCCGCCGAGCCCGCTCCCGCTCCGGCCCGCGCGGGCAATCTGCACCAGATCGTATCCCCGATGGTCGGCACGTTCTACCGCGCGCCTTCGCCGGACGCGCCGCCGTTCGTCAACGTGGGCGACCGCGTCACGGAGAAAACCGTTGTCTGCATTCTCGAGGCGATGAAGCTGATGAATCCGCTCGAAGCCGAAGTGCGGGGCGAGATCGTCGAGGTGCTCGTCGAGAACGGGCAACTGGTCGAGTACGGACAGCCGCTTTTCCTCGTGAAGCCGGACTGATGCCGGCTGCGGCTTACGCATCGTCGAAAGGGGTAGCAACGATTGAACTTTCATAAAATCTTGATCGCCAACCGCGGCGAGATCGCCGTTCGGATCATCCGCGCCTGCCGCGAGCTCGGCATCGGCACGGTCGCCGTCTATTCGGAGGCGGACCGCGACGCGCTTCACGTACGGCTGGCGGACGAAGCGTACTGCATCGGGCCGACGCCGCTGAAGGACAGCTATCTGAACTTCGCGAACATCATGAGCGTCGCGACGCTGACCGGCTGCGACGCGATCCATCCGGGTTACGGCTTCCTGTCCGAGAACGCGGACTTCGCCGAGATCGTCGAGTCGTGCAACATCACGTTCATCGGCCCGCCGGCGGAAGCGATCGCCCGCATGGGCGACAAGTCGGCGGCCAAGCAGACGATGAAGGAGGCGGATGTGCCGGTCATTCCCGGCTCCGACGGGCTTGTGAGCGACACGGACGAAGCGGTCCGCATCGCCCGCGAGATCGGCTATCCGGTCATCATCAAGGCGACGGCGGGCGGCGGAGGCCGCGGCATCCGCCTCGCGGAAGACGAGGAAGCGCTGATCGCGGGCATCGAGACCGCGCGTCAGGAAGCCGAGAAGGCGTTCGGCAACGGCGGCGTCTACATCGAGAAATATCTGACGGGCATGAAGCACGTCGAGATTCAGGTCATGGCCGACAAATACGGCAACGTCGTCCATCTGTTCGAGCGCGACTGCTCCGTGCAGCGCCGCCGGCAGAAGCTGATCGAGGAGGCGCCCTGTCCGGTGCTGACGCCCGAGCTCAGGGAGCGGATGGGCCAGGCGGCCGTGCGCGCCGCGAAGGCGGTCGGCTATGTCGGGGCGGGCACGCTCGAGTTTCTGCTCGGGCCGGACGGGCAATTCTATTTCATGGAGATGAACACCCGCATCCAGGTCGAGCATCCGGTGACGGAGATGATCACGGGCGTCGATTTGATCCGCGAGATGATCCGCGTCGCGGAAGGACATCCGCTGTCGTTCACGCAGGAAGATCTGTCGATCGACGGATGGGCGATCGAATGCCGCATCAATGCGGAAGATCCGGAGAAAGGCTTCATGCCGTCCCCCGGAACGCTGCAGTTCTATCTGCCGCCGGGCGGCATCGGCGTGCGCGTCGACAGCAGCGCGTATCCGGGGTTTGTCATTACGCCCCACTACGACTCGATGATCGCGAAGCTGATCGTCTGGGCGCCGACGCGCGAGGAGGCGATCGCGCGGATGAAGCGCGCGCTGGCCGAATTCGCGGTTGACGGCATCAAGACGACGATTCCGTTCCATCTCAGGGTGCTGAACCATCCGGTGTTCGTGCGCGGCGACTTCGACATCAAGTTCCTCGAGGAGCATGATCTGTTCGAGGGCGACGCGGGTTTGTCATAAATCCCGCCGAATGTTATAGTATAGAAATAAACGCGGATAAGCTTTTGAATAAACGTTTCCGGCCAATCCGGCGATTCAGGGAGCCGGAAATCCGGAAGCGGTACACGGAACGTTTCCGGCCAATCCGGCATACTCAGGGAGCCGGATGTCCGGAAGCGCACGTTTTCGCCCCGCCGGAGCTTTCCCCTTCGGCTTGCGGAAACGGCAGAGCATGAAACGGGAGGTGCGGCATGGAAAGCATTGCGGAAGCAGCCGAATTCGAACGCACGGAGATCGGCACGATCCAGATCGCGCCGGAGGTCATCGCGGTGATCGCGGGATTGGCGACGGTTGAGGTGAGCGGCGTCGCGGGCATGAGCGGCGGCATCGCCGGAGGCATCGCCGAGCTGCTCGGCCGGAAGAATCTGGCGAAGGGCGTGAAGGTCGAAGTCGGCCAGAAAGAGGCCGCGGTCGATGTTTCGATCGTCGTCGAATACGGATACCGGATTCCGGAAGTCGCCTCCGAGATCCAGCGCAGTGTGAAGCGGTCGATCGAAACGATGACCGGCCTGTCGGTCGTCGAGGTGAACGTGCACGTCCATGACGTGCATTTCAAGACGGCCGAGAAGACGGAGGATGAAGAGACACACCGGGTGAAGTAACGGCTTTACACGGGTTTTCCCCTCGTGGACGGCATGCCGCCCGTCGGGGGGATTTTAATTATGGGGAGAGATGATGAATTGGCCAGGGTATTGGACAAGCTTCTGCTGTTCATCTACAGTCTGATCATCCTCGCGGCTTCGTTCGCCGCGCTCGGAGCCGCTTCAGGCATCATTCCGGAGAGCGATGCGCTGGATGCCGTCCGCGGTCTGTATGACGGATGGGGCGTCCGCACCGCCGTCATCATTGTCTCCGCCGTCACGCTGCTGATCAGCCTGCGCTTCCTCTATGTCGCGCTTCGCCGCGGCGGCGGCGCCGCACAGTCGATCGATCAGCGGACCGAATTCGGAGACATCCGCATCTCGCTCGAGACCGTCGAGAATCTGGCGCTCAAGGCGGCTTCACGCCAGCGCGGCGTGCAGGATCTGCGCGCGCGCATCCGGGTCACCGACGCCGGCATCGACATTTCGATCCGCGCCGTCGTGGACGGCGACAGCCCCATTCCGTCGCTGTCGGAAGAGATGCAGAAATCCGTCAGGGACTACGTTGAAGAAATCACCGGAATTCCCGTGGCGAATGTTGCCGTCTATGTCGCGAACATCGTGCGGACCCAGACGTTCAAGAACCGCGTGGAATAAAAGGGGGAATCTGCCATGTTCTGGAAGGATCTCCTGACGACGCACGGGGGACGGGCCGCGGGCGTTCTGGCCGGGGTGTTCTTCGGCATCATTTATTTGATCGCGGGCTTCTGGGATATGCTGTTTTTCGCGCTGCTCGTTTGGATCGGGTACTACATAGGCAGAATGAAAGACGAGCGGAGCGGGCCGGCGATTCCCTGGGATCGGCTGACCGAATGGCTGGGCGACAGGTGGCGCCGGTTTCGATAGACCCTGTGATTTCCTCCGTGCGCCGGAGGTGGCAGCCTTACGTTCGGTGCAGGGAGGAGATCATAGGTTTTTTTCGCTTATATAGAAAGGATTCGGCGCGGAAATCAAGGCCGGGCCGAGAGCACTCGGGAGGCAGTATGAGACGAAGATTGGCGCGCGAGATCGCCGTGCAGGCGTTGTACCAGATGGAGATGAACGACGTGGCCGCCGCGGACGCGGTCGCGATGATCGCGGAAGAAGCGTCGCAGGAGGACAGCGAGCTCGGCGCGGACCGGCCCGCGCTTCGGCAGTCGGTGCCGCGGGCATTGGAGCTGGTTGAAGGCGTGACCGGGGCAAGAAACGCGATCGACGGGATGCTGCAGCAATTTCTGACCGGCTGGCAGATGGACCGGCTGTCCCGCGTCGACCGGCAGATTTTGCGGCTGGCCGCGTACGAGATCGTCTGGCGGGACGATGTTCCGCCCAAGGCGGCGGTGAACGAGGCGATTGAGCTGGCGAAACATTTCGGCACCGAGGAATCGGGCAAGTTCGTCAACGGCGTGCTCGGCCGGGTCCTTGACGAGCTGACGGAACTGAAGCAGAACCGGCCAATTTGACGGGAGGAGTGGAACCATGTCCGCTAGTATCATCGACGGGAAGCAGATTGCAAACGCGATTCGGGAGGAGATTCGCGCGGAGACGGAGGCGCTCAAAGCGCGCGGCATCGTGCCGGGGCTGGCGGTCGTCCTCGTCGGCGACGATCCGGCGTCGAAGGTGTACGTCGGCAACAAGGAGAAGGCATGCCTGGCGATGGGCTTTCATTCGGAGGTGCACCGGCTGCCGGCGGATACGCCGCAGGACGCGCTGCTCGCGCTGATCGACCGGCTGAACGGCGATCCGGCCATCCACGGCATCCTCGTGCAGCTTCCGCTGCCGAAGCATATCGACGAGAAGGCGGTCATCGATGCGATCCGCGCGGACAAGGACGTCGACGGCTTCCACCCGGTAAACACGGGCAATCTGGTGATCGGCTCGGACAGCCTGCTGCCGTGCACGCCGGCCGGCTGCGTCGAGCTGCTCAAGCGGTCGGGTATCGAAATCGCCGGCAAGCATGCGGTCGTCATCGGCCGCAGCAACATCGTCGGCAAGCCGGCGGCCCTGCTGTTGCTGCGCGAGCACGCGACGGTGACGATCTGCCATTCGCGCACGGCGAACCTGGAGGAAATCGCACGGCAAGCCGACATTCTTGTCGTCGCGATCGGCAAGCCGAAAGCGATTGACGCCCGACATGTGAAACCAGGCGCCGTCGTGCTCGACGTCGGCGTCAACCGGCTGCCGGACGGCAAGCTGGCCGGGGACGTCGATTTCGAAAGCGCGTCGGAGGTCGCCGGCTGGATTACGCCGGTGCCGGGCGGCGTCGGCCCGATGACGATCACGTTGCTGCTCCGCAACACGCTGACCGCGGCGAAGCGGATTCAAGGAATCGGCTGATCGGCCGCACCGGGGGAGTGAGCCTGTGGGAGAGGCGCGCATTTTTTCGATCCAGGAGATTACCCGGTACATCCGGATGAAGCTGGAATCGGACGAACTGCTCGGCGACGTGTGGCTGCGCGGCGAAATCTCGAACTTCACCCATCATTCGAGCGGGCATATGTATTTCACGCTTAAGGACGAGGGCAGCCGGATCAAATGCATCATGTTCGCCGCCCACAACCGGAAGCTTCCTTTCGCTCCGCGCGACGGGACGAAGGTGATCGCCCGCGGCAACGTTTCGGTCTACGAGCGGGACGGCAATTATCAATTCTATGTGACGCAGATGCAACCGGACGGGATCGGATCGCTGTACCTGGCCTTCGAGCAGCTCAAGAAGAAGCTGGAGGCCGAAGGGCTGTTTGATCCGGCGCGCAAGCGGCCGCTGCCGCGTTTTCCCCGGACGATCGGCGTCGTCACGTCGCCGACCGGCGCCGCGATCCGCGACATTCTGACGACGCTGGGCCGTCGGTTTCCGCAGGCCCGCGTTACGCTCGTTCCGGTGCTCGTCCAGGGGCAAGGCGCGGCGCCGTCGATCGTGCGGGCGATCGAACTGCTCAACCGGATCGGCGAGGCGGACGTCCTGATCGTCGGGCGCGGCGGCGGTTCGCTCGAGGAGTTGTGGGCGTTCAACGAGGAAATCGTCGCCCGCGCCATCGCGGCGTCCCGCATACCGGTCATTTCCGCCGTCGGGCACGAGACGGATTTCACGATCGCCGACTTCGCGGCGGATCTTCGCGCCCCGACGCCGACAGCGGCTGCCGAGCTGGCGGTGCCGCACTTCGCGGAGTTGCGGGAGACGCTGGAGCATCTCAGGCGCCGCATGCGCGGCGCGCTTGCGGCGGTCGTCGAATCGCGCAAGACACGGCTTGCGCGCGTCCGCCGCTCGCCGGTGCTGCTCTATCCGCGCCGCTACCTGCTCGCGCACGCGGAGCGGCTCGACAGGGCGAGCGAGCGGCTGCGCGAGCGGATGCGGCGCCGGGCCGAGCAGAGCCGGCAGCGGCTGCTCGGCGCGCGGGCGCGCCTGGCCGCGGCGCATCCGGGCGGCCGGGCGGAGGTGGCCGCCGCCCGGCGGCGCGAGGCGGAGCGCCGGCTCACGGCCGCCATGCGGGCGGCCGTGAAGGACGGCGCGCAGCGCCTCGCGATGTCGATGCGCCAGCTTGACGCGCTCAGCCCGCTCAAGGTGATGATGCGCGGGTACAGCCTCGTCTACGACGAGCGGGGCGAGCGGTTGATCCGGTCGATCCGGGACGTGCAGCCGGGCGACATGGTGAATGTGCGGCTCGCGGACGGACGGTTGGAATGTCACATCTGGTCCATGAGAGGAGAGGACGGTTTTGGCGGAAACGAACTTTGAGCCCGAACGGAACGGTGAACCCGGCGGCGACCGGCAGGAGGCGTCCGTCAGCTTCGAGGAAGCGATGGAGCAGCTCGAGGCGATCGTTGCGAAGCTGGAATCGGGCGACGTGCCGCTCGAGCAGGCGATCGAGCTGTTCCAGGAGGGCATGCGGCTGTCGCAGCTTTGCGGCAGCAAGCTGGAGCAGGTGGAGCGGAAGATCGAGATGCTGATCGAGACGGAGCAGGGGCTGCAGCGAAGACCGTTCGCTCCGGAGGAATGATCCGTGCCGATGCGAGCCGAAACGCCGTTTTCACGGCGGTTTCGGGAGCTTCGGGCGTTTCGCGGGAACGGTCGGGGATGAGATTCAGGTTGATTGGAGCATGGAAGAAACATGTCTGTTGAGGCGTACATCGCGCGGCTGGCCGGCGCGGTCGAGCGGGCGCTGGACAGCGCCATTCCGGCGGAATGGGACGTGCCGGGCAAGCTGCGCGAAGCGATGATGTATTCGCTGAAAGCCGGGGGAAAACGGATTCGTCCGGCGCTGGTGCTCGCCGCCGCGGAAGCGGTGAAGGGCGACGAATCGGCGGCGGAGGCGGCGATGCCGGCCGCCTGCGCCGTCGAACTGGTGCACACCTATTCCCTGATCCACGACGATCTGCCGGCGATGGACGACGACGACTTCCGCAGGGGCAAACCGACGAACCACAAGGTGTTCGGGGAAGCGATGGCCATTCTGGCCGGCGACGGGCTGCTCACCCACGCGTTTCATCTGATCGCGGAAGCCGGCCTCTCCGGCAAGCTGCCCCCGGGCGCCGCGCTGGCGATTTCGGCTGATCTGGCCCGGCTCGCCGGCGTGAGCGGCATGGTCGGCGGACAGGCGGCCGACATGCTCGGCGAACAGGGCGTCACGTCGCTTGACGAGCTGCGCTACATTCATTTGCACAAGACGAGCGATCTGATCGTGTTCTCGCTGACGGCCGGAGGCAGGGCGGGCGGAGCCGGCACGGCGCAGATCGACGCGCTGGCGGCGTTCGGCATGCGGATCGGCCTGGCGTTCCAGATCCAGGACGACATCCTCGACGTCGTCGGCGACGAGCGGTTGCTCGGCAAGAAGACGAACAGCGACGCGAGACGGCAGAAGGTCACCTATCCGTATCTCGTCGGCCTGGACGAGAGCCGGGCCGAAGTCGAGCGGCTGACGCGCGAGGCGAAGGATGTCCTGCTGGGCGCGGGCCTGCGCAAGCCGGAACTCCTGCTCGGCATCGCCGAATATTTGATGAGCCGCGACCGCTGATTTGCCGCCAACCGTCGGAGGGCCGGGCGGAAGCCGGTCTCCCGTCAAGTGCCGATTCGTTCGGGTTATGGTATAATGGCCCTGCATGCGTTTGCGCGAAATGATTTGTCCGTTGCGGTAATGCGGGCCAAGGCGTCCGGAAGGCGTACGCGCAGGTTTTTTTGCCCAGGCATATTTGCAATCGGCTGCCGTACCGTCCATGCCGGGAGCCGTTCTGTCAGACGAAAGCGAGGTAGTCGCATGCTGCTCGAACATATCCGGGGACCGGAAGATCTGAAGGCGCTGCCGGTCGACCAGCTCGACGGGCTGGCCGGCGAAGTGCGGCAGTTTCTGATCGAGAAGCTGTCCGTGACCGGCGGCCACCTGGCGTCGAATCTCGGCGTTGTGGAGCTGACGCTCGCGCTGCATTATGTCTTCGACAGCCCGAAGGACAAGCTGATTTTCGACGTCGGACACCAGGCGTATGTGCACAAGATGATCACCGGCCGGATGAACCGGTTCGATACGCTGCGCCAGTACAAGGGGCTGTGCGGGTTCGTGAAGCGCTCGGAGAGCGAGCATGACGTCTGGGAGGCCGGACACAGCAGCACGTCGCTGTCGGGCGCCATGGGCATGGCGCTCGCCCGCGATCTGAAAGGCGAAAGCCACCAGGTCGTCGCGGTCATCGGCGACGGCGCGCTGACCGGCGGCATGGCGCTCGAGGCGCTGAACCATATCGGCCACGAGAAGAAAGATCTGATCGTCATCCTGAACGACAACGAAATGTCCATCGCGCCGAACGTCGGCGCGCTGCACAATTATCTCGGCCGGATCCGCTCGGACCGCCATTACCTGAAGGCGAAGGAAGAGCTGCAGCATCTGCTGAACCGGATTCCGGCGATCGGCGGCAGGCTGGCGAAGACGGCCGAACGGGTGAAGGACAGCCTGAAATATATGGTCGTGCCCGGCATGTGGTTCGAGGAGCTCGGTTACACGTATCTCGGTCCCGTGGACGGGCACGACATCCGCAAGCTGCTCGAGGCGCTCCATCAGGCGAAATCCGTCGGCGGTCCTGTGCTCGTCCATGTGCTCACCGTGAAGGGCAAAGGGTACGAGCCGGCCGAAGCGGATTCGCACAAATGGCACGGCATCACGCCGTACAAGATCGAGTCCGGCCAGGTGCTGAAGGCGGTCGGTCCGCCGACGTATACGGATGTGTTCGGGGAAGCGCTGGTGGAACTCGCGGAGCGCGATCCGCGCATCGTCGCGGTGACGCCGGCGATGCCCGGCGGGTCGGGGCTCTTGAAGTTCGCGGCGCGATTCCCGGAACGGATGTTCGATGTCGGCATCGCCGAGCAGCACGCGGCGACGATGTGCGCCGCGCTCGCGCTCGAAGGGATGAAGCCGGTTTTCGCGGTCTATTCGACGTTCCTGCAGCGGGCGTATGACCAGGTTGTGCACGATATATGCCGCCATAACGCGAACGTGATCTTCGCCATCGACCGGGCCGGGCTGGTCGGTCCGGACGGCGAGACGCACCAGGGCGTGTTCGATATCGCGTTTCTGCGCCATATCCCGAACATGGCGCTCATGATGCCGAAGGACGAGAACGAGCTCCGGCGCATGCTCCGCACGGCCGTCGAGTACGATGGCGGTCCGATCGCGGTCCGCTATCCGCGGGCCGCGGGGGTCGGCGTCGGGCTCGATCCCGACCCGCAGCCGGTTCCGTTCGGCGAATGGGAGACGATCCGCGAGGGCGACGGCGCGGCCGTTCTCGCCTGCGGCCCGATGGTCGGCCTGGCGATGGAGGCGGCGGAGCAGCTCAAGCGAGAAGGCCTTATGCTGCGCGTTGTGAACGCGCGGTTCCTGAAGCCGCTTGATCAGACGATGCTGCTCGCCATCGCCGGCGAAGGTCTGCCTGTCATCGTGCTCGAGGAAGGCGCGGTGTACGGGGGGCTGGGCGGCGCGGTGCTCGAGTTTTACGCGCTGCGCGGCATTGACCATATGCGGGTGAGGCTGATCGGCGTGCCGGACCGGTTCATCGAGCACGGTTCGATCAAGGAGCAGCGCGCGGAGATCGGGCTGACCGTCGAACGGATCGTGAGCGAAGCGAAGCAGCTTCTGGCCCGGCCGGGCAGGCGCGCAAGCATCATCCGGAGCTGAGCGGGGAAAGCGGACGGGAACCATGTCGGACAAAGATCTCAAAGGCAAGGAACGGATTGATGTGCTCCTCGTGGAGCAAGGTTTTTTCGAGAGCCGGGAGAAGGCGAAGGCGGCGGTCATGGCCGGGCTTGTGCTGGCGGACGGCGAGCGGATCGAGAAGAGCGGAGCGAAGGTGCCGCGCTCGGTGGCGATCACGGTGAAGGGCGCGCCGCATCCGTACGTCAGCCGCGGCGGTCTCAAGCTGGAAAAGGCGATCGCATCGTTCGGCATCGCGATGGAAGGCCGCGTCATGCTCGACATCGGGGCGTCGACCGGAGGCTTTACCGATTGCGCGCTCAAAAACGGCGCCGCCTGTGTCTACGCGATCGACGTCGGCTACAACCAGTTGGACTGGTCGCTCCGGCAGGACAGCCGGGTGCGCGTCATGGAGCGCACGAATTTCCGGTATCTGAAGCCGGAAGACATCATCGGTCCAAGGCCGGATTTTGCCGCGATCGACGTCTCGTTCATTTCGCTCCGGCTGATCTTGCCGACGCTGAAAGAACTGCTTCCGCCTGGCGCGGGCGTCGTCGCGCTGATCAAGCCGCAGTTTGAAGCGGGGCGCGAGGCTGTCGGCAAATCCGGCGTCGTGCGCGACCCGGCGGTGCACGAAGAGGTGATCGGCCGGGTGTGCGGTTTCGCCGAAGCCGAGGGGTACGGTCTGCAGGGGCTGACGTATTCGCCGATAACGGGCGGAGAAGGGAATATCGAGTTTCTGGCTTATTGGCGGCTGGGCGAGGCCGCGGCTTTCCAGGCTTCGGCCGGGGCGGTCGCAACGCTTGTGGCGGAGGCGCACCAGGCGTTCCGGCGGGGATGAGCCGACTTTTGCGTTCGCCGGCTCGATAGAAGAAGAAATTTCGCTTATTCCGTCCCTTTTGGCTGTTCGCGCCAACATAAGCGAAATCCTTTCCTTTATCTCTCGGCAACCTCCGAAAATGGCGCGCTTGCCGTGGAATAGCGGAAGCTTCTTCTTCTATTTCCCGCGGATTAGCCGAATTCGACAAATTATAGGCAAATTTTTCGCTTATTATCCGGCAAAGAGAAAAATGGCACAGAAACAGGCCATCTCGCAAAGCATGCGGGGCCAATCGGTTGAGCAACCGGCAGGTCTTCGTATGATCAGGTCAGCCAGGCATACTGGTTGGCCTTTTCTCATGGCCGGTCTACGATGGCGGCGGCTCGTGCGGGATATGCGGATGCCTCTTGCTTGCCAAAATCGAAGCCAATCTCATACGCGAAGAACCGGAAGTGCAATGCGCGATGAATTTCACTGCCGGCCGGATCGGCGTCCATGATGAGAAATATCGCGAACGCTGCTTTCAAATCGGGGAGAAGCAAAGCGGCAGAAGCATAAAAAAAACTGCCGGCATGGATGTGCCGGCAGTTGCGCCGGCGGGAAAAATCCCGCTTGCTTCTGCCTCACCAGCTGTTGACCGTATTGAGCTGGTTTTGCAGCGAACTTTTGTGAAAATCTTGCATATTCTTGATTCCGCTTTTGTCCGGATACGGATAGGACCACCAGACATGCAGGTTGATCTTCTTGAATGTGAACGGATTCGGCACGCCTTCGCCATTGCCCGCCAGCCAATTTTGGCAAGGCGGGCACGGGGTTAATTCCACGTAAAGTACCGCGTCCGTATTATTCAACAAGTACAAGTTCAAGTTGTTGTTGCCGGCGGCGGTGAGGGCGGCGCGCTCGGCATGGCCGCCCAGCGGACCGAGATCCAGCCCTCCGGACGCCAACTGGGAGTTTCCGAACACGACCGCGTAAGGCAATGGATTTTGCCCGTATTGCGGCTGCGAGTCCGCCCCGATGCCGGTCAGAGGCCGGGGGGCGGGGAAATCTTGCGTCGGGACGACGGCGACGGCGGCGCAGCACGAACCTTTCCCGATTCCGGTTCCGTACCCCCGGACCGCTCCGAATTGCACGACGCATTGTCTGGCCAATTCCTTCGCGATATCGTATCCCGTCAAGTGGCTGTTTCCCGATTTCAGTTGATAATTGTAAATGGCCATGGATACCCTCCTTCATTTCAATTTCCCGTATTTTGCAGGGCCGGAAGCAAATCGACGGAGCTGGAGTAGCCCTTGATGCTTTTATCCACCGGCAGGAACTCCAGGAACCATCCGATGATCTGCGGTCCGGGGATTTTGATCAGAATCACATTGTCTGACGTGTAACTGAAAAACGCCTCGCTGTTTTCGCTGCTGCTGTGGGCGCCGGACGCGGAAAAGCAGAGAAATCCGCCGCCGGAGGAACTGGACTTTTGAACGGCTTTCTTGACTTCGTCCGAAATGGTTTCATCCGACGCAATTTTGATCGTCACATCTTTCACCACGACGAAGGAGACCGGATAAGCGGGGAAGAAGGCGCCTTCCTGTTTTTCACTCAATTCCCGGGCGTATGCGATCGGGTCCTCTTCCCTGGATTTGTCGACGGGACCGAGGGAAATCGGCTGATCAATCAGGCGGCACATCCCGGACGTCATGTTGAACAACTCCGCATGGAACCAGCCGCGGTCGATATTTACCTTGGTCGCGCGAAAGCCGATGTCGATGTTGTATTTGGAAATGTCAAAATGACTTGAAAAATCGGATTCGCTGCTTTGACTCGTATGGCTGTACCCGCCGAACCAGAAGTTGAGCGAGCTGGTATTGAAGTCGGAGCGGGAGTACAAGGAAGATTGTTTGGAGGACTCGCCCTTGGCAACCGAGATCGTCACATCCATGAATCTGCCCGCGGGAGGCATGCCGGAAGGGAGCAGCACCTTGGTTCCTTCCGCGCGCTGCTTGTTGTCGGGATCGCCATCGGGATCGACGACGTTGGCGGAGATGACGGCTTTCAGCTGATCGATTTCCTTCTGGAGGGCGCTGATTTTTAGCACAAGGAGCAGTTCGGCTTCCCTGGTGTCCGTGGAATCCGCCTGCGCTTCTGCATTTGCAGCTCCGCCAGCGCGCGGGAATTGGCTTCAAGCGTCCGCTGATTTTGCAAGATCAGGGCCTGGCGGTCCAAAATGCCCTTGACCGTTTCCGGACTGAGGCCCAATTTGGCCGTGTCGAAGCCGTGCCGGGTCAAAAATTGGGAGACATTTGTGAAATCCCCGTCTGTTGCGGTGGCGATGCCGGTGACGGTGTCGATCAACTGCGGGAAATATTTCAGGGCGAAGTTGACGGCGGGAATCGCGGCGCTCGTATACAGCTGCGTCATCTCGACCATGGCGCTGTCGATTTTGCGCTGCGCCTCGTCGATCCTCGTCTGCAAATCTTCGGGAACGCCCGTGCGCGGCTTTCAGTGCCGCCAGTTGAGCCGAAAGGGCGTCTTTTTCATTTTCCTTGGCGATCAATTTCTGTTCGTAGACGAACGGGTCAATGGTAAGGTCTTCCGGTGTGAAGTCGGTGCTGAGGGCTTCAAACCAATCCGCCGGCTGGAACTGAACGGGATAAATGGTTTCCGATTCGTCCAGCGCGGACATCGAGGCGGCGCGCAGGCTGGCTTTGGCCTCATCCAGCATTTCCGTCGGGGATTTGACGTCGATGAATCCGAGTTCGGTCCGCACCTCGTGATAGAACCCGCGGACGACCAGGTCGGAGAACAATGCCTCCAATTGAGCTTCCCGGACGGGAGCTTCCGTCGCGAGCCAGCGCGAATAATCTTCGAGATCCTGTTTGTTTCCTGAAAGTTTCAGCCTGGCGGAGCCTGTCCAATTTCTCCTTTTCCCAGGCTGCCTTTGCCTTCAAATAGCGATCGTTCAATTTCTGGTACAGTTGCATGCGCGAGCATTTGTACGTCTTGACTTCCCCGGTGGTCTCGTCCGTTTCGTCATATTCGACCTGTTCCAGGAGCCATGCCCTCATCCTGGCTTTGTCCTGGATACAGGTGCGCTGGGAATCTTGCAGCTTCGGCAGCAAGTAGTTCAGGACCGATTCGTAGGTGGTTGAAAATTTTCTGCCGTTCGGACCGCCGGTGATTTGCGCGATATCGAACAAGTCGTCGCTCAGCCGGAACTCCGCTTCCGTAACAAGCTGCGGTTTGGCGAGCACCGAATACGGGGACGTGACGTCGTATTTGTAGGAGTTGATGTCCAGCACCCGTCCCGGGTATTCCATGCTAAAAATCTGATCGCCCCCGGGATGGAACAAGCTGTTCAACTGATCGTAAATCTGGTCGGCGATATGTTTTTTCGATTCGGTTCGGATATCTCCGCCGTCGCCGCCGCCCGTTCCTCCTCCGCCGCCTCCTCCGCCGCCTCCTCCGCCGTCACCGCCTCCGTCGCCGGGTTTGAACAAGAGTCTGGTTTCAGGCCAATCGTTCATGTGTTCACCTTATCATGCGGGATCTCAAAACGATACCCAGTATATTGGCCGACATTCGGGAATATGACATTTCTCGCTTCCATGGTTCTTGTGAAAGGCGAGCCCTGCACAGGCAATCCAAGCCCCGAGGGTTGACAAAGTATGAGCTGGTTTGTTTTGTTTAGGGAGGCGGGAAGCGGCTTTCGCAACGGTGAATTTTCTGGTATACTTGGACGCAAACAAACGTTCTGGTTTCCCCCGTCAATACATATGGAAGGAAATTCCGCCCCGAAGCGAGAACCTATAGGCATGCATTTCTACGCGTGCGACTCGCGCGAAGGGGGCGGCGGATGTGAGCAATGCGGCCGACTGGTTTCTCATGGTCGCCGCGGGCGGTCTGATCGCCATCTGGCTGTTTCGCCGGTTCTACGTTTGGCTCCATGAGCCGCCGGCCAGCAGAGTCTACAGACTGGGCGAAGGGGTGGAACCCGATCCCGACGACGAGACGGTGCGCTTTCTGACCGCAAGCGGCTATGAGGTCGTCTCGGGCAAGCACCGCGTACCGATCGAGATCGAGGTGGACGGCGAGCTGATGCAGGCGCGGCTGTTCATCGACTATGTCGCCGTGAAGGACGGACGGACGTGGCTGGTGAAGACGGCGCGCGACCGGATGCCGGTCGACTGGACCGGGGCCGGCGTCCGCGACAAGTTTCTCGTATACGCGCTGCTCGTGCCGTCGGCGGAAGGCATCGTGTACGCGGACCCGAAGGAGCGATGGCTGCGCACGGTCACGTTCGCGATCGGTACGGAATCGTAAGGAGGCGGGCTCATTCAATGAAGGGATTCCGACAGATGAAAATACGGGAGATCATCGGCGAGCAGGAGATCGAGACGCAGGACGAGCTCGTCGAGGCGCTCCGGCGCGCCGGCCTGAACGTGACGCAGGCGACCGTCTCCCGCGACATCAAGGAGATGCAACTCGTCAAGGTGCCGACCGAGGACGGGCGCTACAAATATTCGCTGGCGCCGGAAAGCCGCGTCTACCCGCTGCAGAAGCTGAGGCGGGCGATGCAGGATCATTTCGTCCATATCGACAGCACGGACAATCTCATCGTCATGAAATGTCTGCCCGGCACGGCGAACGCGATCGGATCGCTCATCGACGCGATGGAGTGGAGCGAGGTCATGGGCACGATCTGCGGCGACGACACGATTCTGATCATCTGCCGGACGAAGGAGAACAGCAAGGCGATTGTCGACCGGCTGATCGGTCTCTTGAATGAACCGGGGCGGAAATAGCCATCGTATTAACTGGCAGGAAGGGGACACGTCATGCTTCGCGAACTGTCGATACGCAATCTGGCTGTCATCGAGCACGTATCCGTTTCCTTCGCGGAGGGGTTCCATGTGCTGACCGGCGAGACCGGCGCGGGCAAGTCGATTCTGATCGACGCGCTCAGCCTGGCCATCGGCGGCCGCGGGGCGGCGGACATCGTGCGCTACGGCTGCGACAAGGCCGAGATCGAAGCGCTGTTCGATCCGCCGGCAGGCCATCCGGTCCGGGGCGTGCTGGAATCGCTCGGCATCGAGGCGGAGCCGGACGAGCCGATCGTCGTGCGGCGCGAACTGTCGGTACAAGGCAAAAGCGTAAGCCGCGTGAACGGCCGGATCGTCAACCTGTCCATGCTTCGGGAGATCGGCGAATGTCTCGTCAACATCCACGGCCAGCACGAACACCAGTCGCTGCTCAATGCGGAGCGCCATCTCGAGTGGCTCGACGCCTACGCGGGCGGAAAGCTGGCCGGGCTGAAGCGGGAGTACCAGGAAGTTTACCGGCAATATACGGAGGCGCGGAGCAAGCTGCGCGAGCTGGAAGACGCTTCGCGGCACAATATGCAGATGCTCGATCTGTACAAATTCCAGCTTGCGGAAATCGACGACGCGAAGCTGAGGCCCGGCGAAGACGAGGCGTTGCAGGACGAGCGCAGGCGGCTCGCGCACGCCGAGCGCATCATGCAGAACACGTCCGAGGCTTATGACCTCGTCTACGGTCATTCCGGACTGGATGCGCTGGCGCGGGCGATCTCCCGGCTCGAAGACATCCGCAAGTACGACGCCGCAGCGCTCGAACCGCTGCTCGAACAGTTGCAGTCGGCCTATTATCAGGCGGAAGACGTGGCGTATCAGCTCCGCGATTACCGCGACCGCGTCGAGGCGAACCCCGACCGGCTGGCCGAAATCGAGGACCGGCTTGACCTGATTGGCGGCTTGAAGCGAAAATATGGCGAACGCATCGAGGACATCCTCGCATACCGCGATAAAATTGCCGACGCCATCGACAAGATGGAGAACCGGGACGAGCATCTGCAGCGGCTTCGCGAGGAAAAGCGAAAGCTGCGCGATGAGGCGCGGCGGCTGGCGCTCGGCCTGTCGGAGCAGCGCCGGCTGGCGGCGAACCGGCTGGCCGAGGAGATCGAAAGCGAGCTTAAGGAACTGCACATGGAGCGCACGACGTTCAAGGTGCGGCTCGACCAGCCGGCGGGCGAAGACGGCGCCCCGAAGCTGACGCCGCACGGCATCGACGAAGCGGTCTTCCTGTTCTCCGCGAATCCGGGCGAGCCGCCGAAGCCGCTCGCGAAGATCGCCTCCGGCGGCGAAATGTCGCGCATCATGCTGGCGCTGAAGACGGTGTTCGCCGCGATCGACGGCGTGCCGGTGCTCGTCTTCGACGAAGTGGATACGGGCGTCAGCGGCCGCGCCGCGCAGGCGATCGCGGAGAAGATGTCGAAGCTGTCCCGGCGCTGCCAGGTGTTCGCGATCACGCACTTGCCGCAGGTCGCCTGCATGGCGGACCATCATTACGGCATCCGCAAATCGACGGCCGGCGAGCGCACGTCGACGACGGTCGAGCGGCTCGAAGGCATCGGCCGGGTCGAGGAGCTGGCCCGCATGCTCGGCGGCGTGGAAGTGACGGACAAGACGCGCCATCACGCGCAAGAGATGCTCGATCTGGCCGAACGGAAGAAGGGCGCCTGAAAGCCAGTCCGGGAATGTTTTATCGGTCATAAAAGAAAAGGGGCGGGGTTACCTTAAAGGTACGCCAACAGGGCGAAGCGACAGACACGGGAGCGGCAGCTTCCGCGGCTTCAATCGCATCGGGCGGCCTTGAGGTTCCAGCCCCCGCGCTGACACGAAGCCGCGAGAACCGCAAGCCGGGTTGTTCCGACATGCGGTTCATCGGCGGCTTTTTTCTATGCGCCGTCCGCATCCCGCCCGCTGTTCATCCAGATTCCTCAGGGAGCGTGAATCCATTGAATGACAGCGCACGGATCCGTTGGTTCGGTCTTCTGCTCGCTAGTCTGGTCTGCGCGGCCGGTTTCACCGCCCCGTTCCGGCATTATGCCGCCTTCCCCAGCGAGCTGAATCTGTTTCTCGGCCAGCACAGACAGCTCGATTACACGATGCCGGTGCAAGCCGACATCTCGGTGGATCCATCCATCGTCCACATCAACGGTTCGGACAGCCGCTCGGTCAAGGTGGACCTGCGCCAGCCGCTGTCGATCATTCCGCAGTCGAGCGGCATCGCCAAGCTGAAAATGAAATTATTCGGTACCATTCCTTTCAAGACGGTCACGGTCAATGTCGTTCCCGAGCTGAAAGTGATTCCCGGCGGCCAGACGATCGGCGTCAAGGTGAAATCGGACGGCATCATGGTCGTCGGCCATCACCAGGTGAAGACGGAAAGCGGCGAAACGGTGTCTCCCGCCCAATCGGCGGGCATCCGCCTCGGCGATCTGATCATGAGCCTGAACGGCGTCAAGCTGACCGAAGTCGGCCAGATGGCGAAGATGGTCGAGCAGGCGGGCAAGGAAGGCAAGACGCTTAGCCTGACGGTCGAGCGCGGAACCGAGAAGTTCGTGAAAGAACTGAAGCCGGTCTATGACGCGGATGACCGGGCCTGGCGGCTCGGCCTGTATATCCGGGATTCCGCGGCCGGCGTGGGCACGCTGACGTTCTACGCGCCGGAACAGGGCGTATACGGCGCTCTGGGACACATCATCACCGACATGGACACGCAGGCGCCGATCCGGGTCGGAGAAGGGCAGATCGTGCAGTCGAGCGTCACGTCGATCAACAAGAGCTCCAGCGGCGAACCCGGGGAGAAAAGGGCGCATTTCGTCAAGGAAGGCAAGGTGCTCGGCACCGTCGTGCGCAACACGCAGTTCGGCATTTTCGGCCGCATGAGCGAGCTGCCGCGGCCAAGCTACGCCGACAAGGCGATTCCGGTCGCGTTTGCCGACGAAGTGAAGGAAGGGCCGGCGCATATTTTGACGGTGGTCGATGGCGAGAAAGTCGAGAGGTTTGACATCCGGATTACCCGCGCGATGCGCCAGAGCGAACCGGCCACGAAAGGCATGATCATCAAGATCACCGACCAGAAGCTGCTCAAGCGCACCGGCGGCATCGTGCAGGGGATGTCCGGCAGCCCGATCATCCAGGACGGAAAACTGGTCGGCGCCGTCACCCACGTGTTCGTCAACGATCCGTCATCGGGCTACGGCTGCTATATCGAGTGGATGCTCGGCGATGCCGGCATTCTGCCGGAACGGCAGCACCAACGGAAGCTTAAGGCGGGATAACGCCCTAAGCTTTCGTTGCTTCGCGTTCATGTCGAATTCTGTAGAACTTGATAGAAATTACGTATAATTTGGAGTAAATTTTTATTATATTCATTGATCGAAAAAAAGTAAAGAAAAAAATTTTCGAGGGAAGGAATTTCCTTAGCCGTGTCGAAACGGTAATATATCGGGGAGGAAACTGACCCTTCCAAGTGAATCCAAATCGAATAAGGAGGACTCACACCTTGCAAAGAATTGAAGTATTGCTGGCCGACGACAACCGTGAATTTACGAATCTGCTCTCCGAGTACATCTCCGAACAGAGCGACATGACGGTCACGGGCGTAGCCTACAACGGCGAAGAAGTGCTTCGGCTGCTGGAGGAATCCCGCAAGGCCCCGGACGTCCTCATCCTGGACATCATCATGCCGCATCTCGACGGCCTTGGCGTTCTCGAACGGCTGCGCGACATGGATCTGAACCCGATGCCGAAGATCATCATGCTGACGGCATTCGGTCAAGAGAATATTACCCAGAAGGCGGTTCAGCTCGGAGCATCATACTACATACTGAAGCCGTTTGACATGGAAATTTTGGCGAACCGGATCCGCCAGCTCGTGAACAATCCCGTGCTGTCGCCCGCCGCAAGCTACGGCACCGTGCTGCCGAAGTCGGCCAACGTCGTGCCGATCGGCAAGAGCAAAAATCTCGACGCCAACATTACGAGCATCATCCATGAGATCGGCGTGCCCGCCCATATCAAAGGGTATCAATACCTGCGCGAGGCGATCACGATGGTCTACAACAACATCGAAATCCTCGGCGCGATTACGAAGACGCTCTATCCGGCGATCGCCGAGAAGTTCAAGACGACGCCGTCCCGCGTCGAGCGCGCCATCCGGCACGCGATCGAAGTCGCCTGGACGCGCGGCAACATCGACTCGATCAGCCATCTGTTCGGCTACACGATCAACATCAGCAAGTCGAAGCCGACGAACAGCGAATTCATCGCGATGGTCGCCGACAAGCTGCGGATCGAGCACAAGGTGTCGTAAGGGCGCGCCAACAAACATCGAAAATCCATGCCGATGAATTTCCCCTGTTTATTGGTTCGCAGCAGAACCAATGGCAGGGGTGTTTTATTGTTTCCTATCCTTGCGCAAATGCGGATTTAATTTTAGTATTGTAGGGAAAAATCATTGAAAAAAGGATGCATGAGGAGATACTGGGACATAACGGAGAGCATGCCGATATGTACCATCCTCAATCCCAAAATTATGGCAAACAAAAGGCTATGCCAACTCAGAGAGAGGATAAAAGGTCGTTGAAGCGTTTCTTCTGCGCCTTCATGGCGATGGTGCGCTTGTTGTTGCTGGTGTCCGGCTGTGTTTTGAAAGAGGCCCCCTGAACGAGAGCTTGAACCCCTTACGATCAAAGTCACGGGGTCCGATTTCAGCACGTTATATTACGGCGCGGTGTTAACGGCGCTTCATCCCAATGTGCGTTTTGAGTTTATTTCCCGTCCTCCGCGGGGAAATTCCGATATTGCGCAATATGTTTCGGAACAATCGCCCGACGTTCTCCTTCTTTCTTCCCCGGAGTCCGAAGAGCTGGCGAATCGGGGCTTACTGTACGATCTGGTTTGCTGATTCGAAGGGACAAGTATGATCTGGACGGCACGATCGCCCCGGTGATCCGTTACCTTCAAAATTTGGGCGGGAGGAGCATTTATGGCTTGTCTCCGGTTTTTTGAGCAGAGCCTTGTTTTACAACATAGATTTGTTTATGCAGTATCAACTCCCCCTGCCCACCAATTCGATGAGCTGGAACGACATTCTGCTTCTCGCGGGGCGCTTCCCTGTCGATGGAAGTGAGCAAACTCGCATTTACGGGTTTATGAACAGCGCGTATTCCGTCAATCTGTTTGAATATGCCGTCTTGATCGGAGGCAGTATGGGGCTGGAATATGTGGACGGCACCCGTATGCAAACGACGATCGACACGCCGCAATGGAAACAGGTTTTTCAGCTTGTGCTGGACACCATGCAATCCGGCGTTCTTTATCAAGGCGGGCCAACGCCGCAGCCGGGCATGACTTACGAAGAGGCACTCAAGCAAGACCCCTTTATCAGCGGAAAAGTGGCGATGACCGTTGCCGCGAGCGATATGATGGCGAAGCTCCAAAACCTCCCGAACGGCGTGACGCCTCCCCGTTGGGACATCGTTTCAGCGCCCGGCGGCGCCGGCGGAATGGACATCGGGGACATGTTTTCAATCTACAACGGTTCGAACCTGACGGACGCCTCCTGGGACTCTATCCGCTATGTGGAGACGACTTCGCTGACGTGTATGCGAGAAACCCGACACTCGGATATTTGACCACGCGCCAAAAGTATTTAAAAGATGAGGAAGGACACCATTTGGAAGCATTCTATTTGACTGAACCGGTGATTGCGAAGGGCGAAAACAGCGTATCGCAGGAATTTTAAATTCGTTTTGCTTCCTTGGCCAAGAACGAACTCCAACAAGCATACGACGGGCGTCAGACAATTGACGGGGCCTTGGCCGCCATGCAGAGTCAGGGACAGCAGTTGTTGATGCTGGAGGAACTGAAGCGGAAAGAATCGATGGATGCCAACTAACGCCGGGACCGGACAAGTCCGGGGCCTCAAGGCCCGTCTCGCATGGAAGCTGTGGTGTTTATAGTTCAATGGAACATGAGATCATGGGAGATTCGGGATGCCGTCCCTCTCCCCGGGAATAAGTGAAATTTTTGCTTCTATTTCTAATCGGACCAGGTTTTTTCGGATATAAAGGAAAAAAATTCGTCTGTTTCGCGGGAATTTCAGCTAAATTGGCCGATTTACCGAAATAGGCGAAATTTTTTCGTCTATTATTGTATATTTCAGCATTTTCGACAAAATATAGGAAAAATTTTCTCCTTTATCAACAACGTGATCTCTCATTGCAACCTTCTTCACTCCACCTTCGTCTGATTCGGATGAAAGCCGGAAACGAGGGTTTGAGAAGTGAAACGAATCGCAGTTTATATCATCGCCGCGCTGGTCGTGCTGCTCGCCATTCCGGTCGTGGCATCGCTTGGCGAATACACGCGGGCCAAAACGGTGCGTCATGACGACAGCCGCCTGATCCGCGAACTGTCGGCGATCGCGCTGACGGCCGATGCGTTCGGGATGGCGGAGGTAACGGATTTCGAGTGGGATACCCTGTACATATTCGGTCCGTATACAACCTGGCGGGAGATGGAGGAGCGGGTCGGGACAGCATGGTACGAATCATACGCCGAATACTTGATGCGCCGCACGCCGTTCGGCAAGTATCCGCTCGACGACGACTCGCTCCAGAAACTGGTGTTCGTCCGCGAAGGACGCGTCGTGCTGGATGCGACGGTCAGACGAGGAATCATCGACTTCACGGCATTGGACAAAACCACGTTCAGCCGTGAAGAAGCGTCGTTCAATCTGCAGCGCAAAAAAGGAAGGGTGACTGCGTCGTGGCGCGAGATCACCGCATAGAAACGTCAAAACGCCGTATCGGGCGCAAAACCCGCATGCGGCGTTTTCGTTGTCACGTTTGCTCGTTGTCCGGCAGCCGGACGGGCTTCGGCGGGCGGGGACGCTTCTTCCGGAAGCGCGGCGCGACGTAGTTGCGCTTCCGGTCGCGGAAGAAAATCCAGCCGGCAATGAAGCCGACGCCGCCGAGGAACAGGATGAGGCCGAAAATAAACCGCAACCAGTTGAAGGCCGGAACCGGATCGTCGGGGCCGAAGGAAGCGAAATAATCGAACAGGGTGTTTTTGATTTGCAGGAAGCCGTAAGCCGCCCCGATGCCGGGAATGACCAGCAGCAGCATGGCGATAAAACGCGCGAGCACCAATCTCATGCTTCTACCATCCTTCCGTAGTTCAGCGCGCGGCGCAAAATCAAGCTGATTGTATCATACCGCGAAAGCGCCTTTGCTGTCCAACCTCGCGGGACAGGTCTGTTATCCGGCGCGCGGGAAAGGTAAAATAAGAGAGTACGGACCAACACCCGAGACGCGGGAAGAGGAGAATGAACATGGCAATACATGCGGATGTTGCGGTGCTCGGCGGCGGACCCGGCGGCTACACGGCCGCGATCCGCGCCGCCCAGCTCGGCAAGAAGGCGGTCATCATCGAGCAGGACCGGATCGGCGGCGTCTGTCTGAACCGGGGCTGCATTCCGAGCAAGGCGCTGTTGCGGAGCGCGGAAGTGTACCATACGGTGAAGGAGGCCGCGCGTTACGGCGTGGCGGTGCGGGAAGAACCGGAGCTCCGTTACGATGTCGTATCGGAACGGAAGCGCGCCGCCGTCGAGCAGCTCTACCGGGGGTTGCAATCGCTCATGAAGAAACACAAGATCGACGTCATCCACGGCAAGGGCCGGATTATCGGACCGTCGATTTTCTCCCCGCGCAGCGGCTCGGTTGCGGTCGAGCTGGAAGGCGGCGAGATGGAGACCGTCGTGCCCCAGCAGCTTGTCATCGCGACAGGCTCGCGCCCGCGCGCGCTGCCTGGCCTGCCATTCGACGGCGTCCGCGTGCTGAGCAGCGACGATGCGCTGAACATGGAGACGCTGCCGCGCGATTTGCTGATCGTCGGGGGAGGCGTCATCGGCATCGAATGGGCGTCGATGATGAACGACTTCGGCGTAAGCGTCACGCTCGTCGAAGCGGCTTCGCGCCTGCTGGCGGGGGAGGACGCCGACGTGTCGGCCGAGATGGAGCGGCTGCTCCGCCGGCGCGGCGTGCGCGTCATCACTTCGGCGAAGCTGCTTGCGGAAACGTTCGCGCAGGACGAAAGCGGCGTGACGGTCAAGGTCGAAACCGGCGAGGGCACGGCCTTGCTGAGCGCCGAACGGATGCTCGTCGCGGTCGGACGGACGGCGAACGTCGACGGCATCGGCCTCGAGGCGACCGACGTGGCGGTCAAGGACGGGTTCATCGCGGTGAACGCGTCGTATCAGACAGCCGAACCGCACATCTACGCGGTCGGCGACGTCATCGGCGGCGTGCAGCTCGCGCACGCGGCGGCGCGCGAAGGGGTGATCGCGGCCGAACATATCGCCGGCTTGAAGCCGGAGCCGCTCGAGCCGCACCGCATTCCGCGCTGCATCTACTCGCGGCCGGAAGTGGCCTCCATCGGCTGGACGGAAAGCCAGGCGATGACCCGCGGACATGACGTGAAGACGAGCCGGATTCCGTTCAAGGCGAGCGGAAAGGCGATCGTCCTCGGCGAAACGGACGGCTTCGTGAAGGTGATCGCCGACCGGAAGACCGGCGATATCCTCGGCGTCCACATGATCGGCCCGCACGTGACGGAGCTGCTGTCCGAAGCCGGCCTTGGAGACCTCTTGAACGCTTCCGTCTGGGAAGCCGGACAGCTCGTCCATCCGCATCCGTCGCTGTCGGAAATGCTCGGCGAGGCGATGTTGGCGATCGACGGCGTCTCTCTGTCGTTCTGACTCGAAAGTACGGGGCGAAGGGTTCATTTCTTTTTCCGGCAAAACAGGGTATAATGAATGCATCTTACCTTTAGTACCTGGTGTTAAGAGCTGGCCTCGAACAGGCGGCTTGCTACAGCCGGGAGAAGGAGGCAATACATGGCCAATACCGGTACACAGCAGACGTTTCGCCATCGCGAGCTCGGCCTGACGGACGACGAAGCGGTTCAGATGTACGCGACGATGCTGATGGCGAGACGCTATGACGAGCGGGCGCTGCTGCTGCAGCGGGCCGGCAAGATCAATTTCCACATCTCGGGGATCGGACAGGAAACCGCGCAGGTGGCGGCTGCCTTCGCGCTGGATCGGGAAAACGACTGGTTTCTGCCTTATTACCGCGATTACGGCTTCGTGCTGGCGGTCGGCATGACGCTGCGCGAGCTGATGCTGAGCCTGTTCGCGAAGGAGGAAGACCCGAACAGCGCGGGCCGGCAGATGCCGGGCCATTTCGGCTGCAGGCGGCTGCGCATCGTCACCGGATCGAGCCCGGTGACGACACAGGTTCCGCATGCGGTCGGCATCGCCTATGCGCTCAAGTTGAAGCGGAAACCCCATGTGTCGTACGTGACGTTCGGCGAAGGCTCGAGCAACCAGGGCGATTTCCACGAAGGCTGCAATTTTGCGGGCGTGCACAAGCTTCCGGTCATCTTCATGTGCGAGAACAACCAATATGCGATCTCGGTGCCGATTTCGCGGCAGGTGAGCGGCCGGATCTGCGATCGGGCGATCGGCTACGGTTTTCCCGGCGTCCGGGTCGACGGCAACGATCCGCTGGACGTGTACCGGGCGGTCAAGGAAGCGCGCGAGCGCGCCGTCGCCGGCGAAGGGCCGACGCTGATCGAGGCGATGATGTACCGGCTGTCGCCGCACTCGACATCGGACAACGACCTGGCCTACCGGTCGAAGGAAGAAGTCGAGGAACACCGGGCGAAGGACGGGCTGCCGCGCTATCGCCAGTACCTGATCGACTGCGGGCTCTGGAACGAAGAGCTGGACCAATCGCTCGACGCGAACATCCGCCAGATGCTCGATGAGGCGACCGAATACGCGGACAAGGCCCCGTATCCATCACCGGAATCGATCATGTATCATGTCTACGCTGGCGACGCGGAAAGGGGTCGGTAACATGGCGGTCATGCATTACATCGACGCGATCCGGCTGGCCATGGAAGAAGAAATGGCCCGCGACGAAGACGTATTCGTCCTCGGCGAGGACGTCGGTTACAAGGGCGGCGTGTTCACGACGACGAAAGGGCTGCTCGAGAAGTTCGGTCCGGAGCGGGTGCTGGACACGCCGCTTGCGGAATCGGTGATCGCCGGCGCGGCGATCGGCGCCGCCATGTACGGCTTGAAGCCGATCGCGGAAATGCAGTATGCGGACTTCATTTTCCCCGCGACGAACCAGATCATCAGCGAAGCGGCGAAGATTCGCTACCGCACGGCTAGCGACTGGACGTGCCCGGTCGTCATCCGCGCGCCGATCGGCGGCGGCGTGTTCGGCGGGCTGTACCATTCGCAGAGCGTCGAATCGGTTTTCTTCGGCACGCCGGGCCTGAAGATCGTCGCGCCGTACACCGCCCATGACGCGAAAGGGCTGCTCAAGGCGGCTGTCCGCGATCCGGACCCGGTGCTTTATTTCGAACACAAAAAATGCTATCGTCTCGTCTCCGGGGAAGTGCCGGAAGACGACTACGTCGTGCCGATCGGCAAGGCGAACGTGCTGCGCGAGGGCGACGACATCACGGTGATCGGATACAGCCTGCCGCTTCATTTCGCGATGCAGGCGGCCGAGGATCTGGAGGCGGAAGGCATCTCGTCCCACATTCTCGATCTCCGCACGCTGCAGCCGCTGGACAAGGAAGCGATTCTCGAAGCGGTCCGCCGCACGGGCAAGGTGCTCATCGTCCACGAGGACAACAAGACGGGCGGCGTCGGCGCCGAGGTGGCGGCGATCATCGCCGAGGAGCTGCTGTACGAGCTGGACGCTCCGATCATGCGGCTGTGCGGTCCCGACGTGCCGGCGATGCCGATCCACGCGCCGGGCGAGAAGCATTTCATGCTGAACCGGGAGAAGCTGCGCGATGCGATGCGGCAACTGGCGCTCTATTGACGGCCGCGGGGTTCAAGGTTCAATCCCGATGGGGAAGAAGGAGTTGAGAACGTGAGAGAGGGGCTTCTGGAAATCGTCATGCCGCAGCTCGCGGAATCGCTGGTGTCCGCGACGATCGAGCGATGGCTGAAGCAGCCGGGCGATCCGATCGACATGTACGAGCCGATCTGTGAAATCAACACGGACAAGGTGAACGCGGAACTGCCCTCGACCGTCTCCGGGAAGCTGGTCAAAATATTGGCCGGCGAAGGCGAAACGGTGAGCGTCGGCGCGCCGATCTGCCTCGTCGAGACGGCGTCGTCCGGCGCGTCCGGGCAGTCCGCGCCGGACCGGCCCGGGGATGCGGCCGAGCCGCAGGCGCGGCAGACGGTCGGCGCGGACGACGACGGCGCGGCGCCCATGCGCGGCCGCTACTCGCCGGCGGTGCAGCGCCTCGCCGCCGAGCACGGCGTCAATCTGGCCGAGGTGAAGGGAACCGGCCTCGGCGGGCGCATCACCCGCAAGGACGTGCTTCAATATGTCGAGTCCGGGCGTGCCAACCGCCGGACGCCGGACGCGCCTGCCGCCGATCCGGTTCGCCAGCCTGTCCGATCCACCGGCCTCCATCTGTCCGAAGAGCCGCGCATTCCCGCCATCGAAGTCGAGGCGGGGCCGGGCAGCGGCGAATATTTCATCGACGTGTCGCCGCTCCGCCATACGATCGCGACCCGGATGCGGCAGAGCGTTACGGAGATTCCGCACGCCTGGACGATGATCGAGGCGGACGTGACGAACCTCGTCGCGCTGCGCAACAAGCTGAAGGACGAGTTCATGAAGCGCGAAGGCTTCAACCTGACGTACCTGGCGTTCTTCGTGAAGGCGGTCATCAACGCGATCAAGGACTATCCGATCATGAACTCGGTATGGGCGGTCGACAAGATCATCGTCAAGCGCGACATCAACATTTCGCTCGCCGTCGGCACGGAGGACGGCGTCTGGACGCCGGTCATCAAGAACGCCGACCAGAAGAACATCGCCGGGCTCGCGCGCGAGATCGACGATCTGGCGCGCAAGACGCGGGAAGGCCGGCTGTCGCTCAGCGACATGCAAGGCGGCACGTTCACCGTCAACAACACCGGCTCGTTCGGCTCGATCCTGTCGCAGCCGATCATCAACTACCCGCAGGCGGCGCTCATCACGTTCGAATCGATCGTCAAGAAGCCGGTCGTCATCGGCGACATGATCGCGATCCGCTCGATGGTGAACCTGTGCCTGTCGCTCGACCACCGCATCCTCGACGGCGTCATCTGCGGGCGGTTCCTGCAGCGGGTGAAAGAAAATCTCGAAAGCTACAGCGTCGAGACGACCAAGCTGTACTGAGAGGCTCGCCATGGACGACACCCGATTGCTCGACATCCGCTACATCCCGATGATCGACTATGCCGAGGCGTGGGACAGGCAGAAGGAAACCGTGCGGGGGATCGACCGCGGCGAGCGGCCGGAGACGCTGCTGCTCCTGCAGCATCCGCCGACCTACACGATCGGGTCGCAGAAGCATCCGGAGCATCTGCTGCTTGGCGAAGAGGAGCTGAACGCGCGGGGCATCAAAGTGTTTCAGATCGACCGCGGCGGCGACATCACCTATCACGGTCCCGGCCAGCTCGTCGGTTATCCGCTGCTCTACCTTGACCCGGCGGTGCTCGATCTGCACGGCTACTTGCGCGCGCTCGAGCAGGTCATCATCGACTGGCTGAACGATTACGGCATCGCAGGCGGCCGCAAGGAAGCCTACACCGGCGTCTGGGTCGGCGAGGAAAAAATCGCGGCGATCGGCGTCAAATTCAACAAGGCGCGAAGCCGTCGCGGCTTCATCACGAGCCACGGCTTCGCGCTCAACCTGCGTGCGGGCATCGGAGGGGAAGGCTTCGCGGGGATCATTCCGTGCGGCATCCGCGAATACGGCGTCACCAGCTTCGAAGATCTGACGGGGATCCGGATGCCGCCGGAGCGGGCGGCCCGGGAGATCGCGCCGCACTTCTGCCGCGTTTTCGGCAGGACCGCCGGCCCCTTAATAGAAGAGCAAGCCGATGCCGGCCACGATCGTTGAAAGCAGCATCGCGGCGACGATCACGATGGCGGTAATCCGGATCCATTTGCGGTTGATCATGGTAGTCGAACGCTCCTTTCAACCAGGCTGAACATGATTCTATTTTATCCGATATGCGAGACGGGAGGAAAGCAATGATTGATCGTCAGAGACTGATCGACGAGTTCATGGAGCTCGTCCGCGTCGACAGCGAGACCGGCCACGAGCAGGAGATCAGCCGCGTGCTGAAGGCGAAGTTCGCCGGCCTGGGCCTTGCGGTCGAGGAAGACGACGCCGCGGCGAAGACGGGGCACGGCGCGGGCAATCTGTTCGCGATGCTGGAAGCAGGCGGAGCGCAGGACGCGCCGGTCATTTTCTTCACGTCCCACATGGACACCGTCACGCCGGGCCGGGGAATCAAGCCGCGGCTGGACGATGACGGCTACATCCGCAGCGACGGGACGACGATTCTCGGCAGCGACGACAAGGCGGGCCTTGCGGCCATGCTCGAAGCGATCCGGGTCATCAAGGAGCGGAACATTCCGCACGGGCCGGTCCAGTTCGTCATCACGGTCGGCGAGGAAGCGGGGCTGAACGGCGCGCGCGCCATGGACCGCGGCCGGCTCAAGGCGGCGTTCGGCTACGCGCTCGACTCGAGCGGCAGCATCGGCGACATCGCCGTCGCGGCGCCGACCCAGGCGAAGATCACGATGAAAGTGCACGGCAAATCGGCGCACGCGGGCGTCAACCCCGAAGACGGCATCAGCGCGATCCAGGTGGCCGCAAGGGCGGTCGCGCGCATGCCGCTCGGCCGCATCGACCATGAGACGACCGCCAACATCGGCCGGTTCGAGGGCGGCGGCGCGACGAACATCGTCTGCGACTTTGTCAAGCTCGACGCCGAAGCGCGCAGCATCGACCAGGCGAAGCTGGACCGGCAGGTGGCAGCGATGCGGCAGGCGCTCGAGAGCGCGGCGGCGGAATTCGGCGCCCGGGCGGAATTCGAGAGCGAGATTCTGTATCCGTCGTTCCGCTTTACGGAAGCCGATCCGGTCGTCAAGCTCGCCGCCCGGGCGATCGAGGCGATCGGCCTTTCGCCGCGGACGTTCCATTCGGGCGGCGGCAGCGACGCGAACATTTTCAACGGCCACGGTGTGCCGACCGTCAACCTCGCCGTCGGCTACGAAGAGATCCACACGACGCGGGAACAGATCCGCGTCGACGACCTCGTGAAGACGACGGAGCTCGTCGTGCAGATCATCAAGCTGGCCGCCGGTTTGAAATCGTGACAAACGGAAGCCGGCCGGGAGCGATTCCCGGCCGGCGTGTTTTTTGCGTGTCGGAGCTTATGAGCGCGAACGGATTTCCTGCCGCATGAACATGACGTACGAGATGCCGAAGCAGATGACCGTCGCGGCGATGAGCCCGGTCAGATGCGGCCAGATGAGCAGCAGGCTCTGGCCGAGCGGCAGCGGGCTCGAGATCGCCAGATAGACCTGCTCGAGCGTGAACGGTCCGAGCGTCCGGACGTTCGGCGTAAGCAGTGTCGTCGTCGCCTCGGAGAACAGCTCCGCCGGCGACAGCCGGTTCAGCCACAGCATCGTCTCCTGATAGTCCAGAATGCGCTGCACCGCGGCGTCCGACGAAGGCGCGATCGCGCGCGCGATCAGGTTCAGGATCAGCCCGTAGAAGACGGTGAAGAAGATCCAGAGCGCGATGCTCGACAGCGCGGACGTCGCCGCCTGGCGGAACCGGATCGAGAACAGGATGGACAGGTTCAGCCAGAACCCGACATAGATGACCGCGAGCGCGAGGAAGAAGAAGACGCGCCAGAACTCTTCCGGCGTCGGCGGATAGCCGATCGTGAACAGACCGAGCCCCATGACGAGCAGCCCCAGGGCGAAAATGACGACCGTCACGAGCAGCAGCGACGCCGTGAACTTCGCCAGAATGAAGTCGTCCCGGTAGATCGGCTGCGACATGAGCCGGCTGAGCGTCCCGCGGTTCCGCTCCGAGTTGACGGCGTCAAACCCGAGGGCGATTCCCATCAGCGGCCCGAGGAACGAGACGAACGTAATGAAGTTCGGCAGCGTCCCGTCTGAAATGGTGAACATCTGCAGGAACAGGAAGTCCAGTCCGTCCTTCAGGGCGCCGCCCCGGATGGCGGAGACGGCGGAATAGATCGAGCCGATGCACGCCAGCGTGATGATGGCGAGCAGAATCGTGAACCGCCAACTGCGGATATGGTCGCCGAATTCCTTCTGCACGATGATCCAGAAAGGAGAGACCGCGGCGCCTTCCGCACGCCCGGCGCCGGCTTCTTCCGCGCCGTCCGCGACGCGCTTCAGGCGGCCGGGAATCGCTTTGCCGTCAAGCGCCATGGGCTTCCCCTCCTTCGAAATAGCGATGGTAGATGTCGTCCAGCCCGTATTTCCGGCGGCTGATGGCCACAAGCCGCCCGCCGCAGCCGACGGCCGTCTGCGCGATGTCCGCGGTCAGATCCGAGCTGCAGACGACGGAGGCTTTGCCGCCTTCGCCGCGCGTGACGGATACGACGCCTTCGATGCCGGAAAGCTTCTCATCCAGCGCGTCGGGCCAGGCTTCGAGCTCGAGCTCGACCGTGACCGTGCCGTCTTCGTCGAGCTGCTTCGACAGCGATTCGATGTCTCCGCAGGCGATGAGGCGGCCTTTGACGAACAGGCCGACCCGGTCGCACACCTGCTGCACCTGATGCAGATGGTGGGACGAGAGCAGCACCGTGATTTGCTCCTCGCGGCTGAGCCGCGTGATCAGCTCCAGCAGCTCGCGCACCCCTTCCGGGTCGATGCCGAGCGTCGGCTCGTCGAGGATGATGATCTCGGGCTTCTTGATCAGCACGTCGGCGAGGCCGAGCCGCTGGCGCATCCCGCGCGAGAAAGCGCCGACCTGCTTATCCGCGGCATCGGCCAGACCGACGCGCCCGAGCAGCTCGCGCGCGCGGGTTTCGGCCTCCGCCGGCGGAATCCGGTTCAGCCGCGCCGTGTAGATCAGGTTGTCGATGGCGGTCCGGTCTTCGTAGAAGCCGATGTCGTCGGGCATGTAGCCGACGCGGCGCTTGATCTGCAGCGGGCTGCGGGTCGGATCGAGACCGAGCACGCGGGCCGTTCCGGAGGTCGGCTCGGTCAGCCCGAGCATCATCAGAATCGTCGTCGTCTTGCCGGCGCCGTTCGGCCCGAGCAGGCCGAACACTTCGCCTCGGCCGATCGTCAAGTCGAGACGGTTCACGGCCGCGTGCTCGCCGTACAGCTTCGTCAGCCCTCGCAGTTCAATGACCGGCTCGCGTTCTCCGCTGAGCACGTCCACGGTTACCGCCTCCCGTATTTGCGATACAGGTAGTAGACGCCTCCCGCAACGGCGATGACGATCAGAATGCCGATCCAGCCCCACAGCACGGAAGATTGCACCGCGACGCGCAGCGCGATCGTGTCCGACTTCTGCGCCGAACGGGCGGTGATGTCGACCTCATAGTCGCCGGCAAGCGCCTTGTCCGTCGACTTGATCGTGGCTTGCACCGTCGCCGTTCCGCCCGGCTCGATGGACGTGATCTTGGACGGTTCGAACGTCACTTCCCAATCGACGGGCGAGTTGGAGGTGAGGCTGACGTCTTCCAGCTTCGCCGTGCCGGTGTTCTTGACGACAAGGTCGATCGTGCGCGTGCCGCCGGCTTTCACTTTGGCGTTCAGCCGCTCGTCGGCCGTCGTCAGGTCGATGCCGTACGTGCCGGTGATGACGACTTCGAGCGTCGTCTCGGCCTGCGTCGAGTTGTTCGTCGCCGCGATCGGGATCTGGTAGGTGCCGGCTTCGATCGATTGCGGCGGAATGATCTGGACGGAAATCGTCTTCGTCGCGTTCGGCTCGACCGTCACGGACCGGACGCTGTCTCCGCTGACCGAGAAGCGGGCGTCCCAGCCCGGCTGCACCGCCGCGGCCAGCGCGTACGTCTGCTCTTCGGCCGTCCGGTTGCGCAGTTCGGTCGAGAAAATAAAGCTGTCGTCCGCATACCCTTCCATGTTCGCCTGTTCCGCCGTCCACTCCGAAGCGAACGTGCCCTGCTCGGTGACATGGATGACGAGCGGAAGGCGGGCCAGATTGCCGGCGACGACCGTGAACCGGTACTCGCCCTTGTTCACTTCAAGCGGCACTTCGATCTGGACGTTGAACGATTCCGAATCGTCCGGCTTCACGGCGATTTCGCGCACCGTGCGGCCGCCGGATGTAATCTTGTATTCCCAGTTGTTGCCGTTCGTCTCCAGCGCGATCGGGAACACCTGCGTCGTGTCGCTCCGGTTGATCGCTTCGACCGAGTACGTGATCGACTCGCCGGGCGGCGCGGCCAGGTTGACGTAGGTGGTGTACAGTTCGAACGACTCCGCGGCTTCGGCCTGAGCCGCGGACGCGGCGGCCGCTCCGGCCGCGATCAGGGCGGCGAGCCCCAGCTTGATCCAGATGTTGCGGCATGCGGCAAGCATGCTTCCAATCCCCCTTCTGACATGAAAAAATATTGCGGTTCCGCCTACATTACGAACGAGCGGGCGAAGCGGATTAATGGCGGGAACCATTTTTTTCGACGCCATTCGCAACTTCCGGGGAAACCGCGCTTTTGCTAAAATATCAGAGAGCAAGCAATAACGGCATGCGCCGTCCGCACAGGAAGGCGCGTCCGTTTGGCGATGGTTTGCACTCTTTTTCGTTGAAAATGCTGTCGGCGGGGAGGATAGCGGATTGGACAGACGGGAAGACGACATGGCGGCGGTGCTGGAGCAGATGTGCGCCGGCTCCGTCGAGGCATTCGACCGATTCTACGAACGGTACGCGCCGCTTGTCATGCATATCGCCCTTCGGGTGCTGGACGACCGGATGGAGGCGGAAGACCTCTGCCATGATGTGTTCCTCGAAGTTCTGCGCACCGGCAGACGGTTCGATCGTTCGCGGGGATCGATCGAGAGCTGGCTGGCCGTCCTGACGCGCAGCCGCGGGCTGGACCGTCTGCGCCGGGCGCGGCGCGCCGTTCCCGGAGGGGCGGATGCGGCCATCGGAAGGCTGGAGAGCCTCGGGACCGCCTCGGCCGCGCCGGAGGATGTGGTTGTCCTCAGGTTCCAGCAAGCGGCGGTGCGGGATGCGTTCGCCGCCTTGCCGAGCCAGCAGCGGCGCGCGCTGGCGACCGCTTATTACCGGGAGAAGACGCAGCGGGAAATGGCGGACGAATGGAACGTGCCGCTCGGCACGGTGAAATCGTGGATCCGCGGCGGCATCGCCAATCTGCGGAAGCAGATGGCGGTGCGCGGCTGGATGGGCGGCGGGGAAGGAGGGACGCGTCATGACGCGAAATGACGGCTGCCCGGGTTGGAACCGGTGCCCGTTCGGCTACACGGACCGCGAATGGGCGGATTTCGCCCTGGGGCTCCTGGACGCGCGGGAAGCGGCCGAGATGGAGGCGCATGCCGCCTCATGCGGCGACTGCGCCGGGCGCCGAGCGGAATGGCTGCGGCTTGCGCCCGCGCAAGGCGGACGGCCGCATGCCGCGCCTTTCGCACCGCTACTTCCCGAGCGGCGCCGGCGGTCGCTGGCGCGGGCGGTCCGCGCGATCGGCCTGCGCCGCAGGCTGCGCGGTCCGGCGATCGCGGCGGCCGCGGCGGCAGCCGTCGTGCTGCTCACCGCCGGCCTGCTCCATCGGGCCGGAATCGTCGCGGATCCGTTCGCGCCCGCCGCGCAGCCCGCAAGGCACGAATCGCCCGGCGAATATCTGATGATGCGCGAGCCGGAGGCGGGCACCGTCCTGGCCGCCCCCGACACGACGCAGTTCAAAGTCGCGCACGCCTTCGGCCCGGCGGGCGAGGGCTACTTCTGGCTGAGCGGCGACGCGCGGGAAGCGCTGCTGTACCTGTACGGTCTGCCCGACACCGATCTGGTCGACTATCAGGCCTGGGCGGTGCGCGGGCCGCATGCGGACAGCCTCGGCGTGCTCAAGCTCGGCGACGGCGTCGCCCATCTGCACATTCGCTCGCTGCTTTTGCCGGACGCCGAGATGATTTCGCTCAGCGCCGAGCCGAAGGGCGGAAGCGACCAGCCGACGTCGACGCCGACCGCCCTCGTCCTGTTCGAAGCCCGGCGGTGACGGGCGCGAGGCGGATCGCTTCCGGCCGTCACTTCGCGCCGGCCGGGCCGCCTGCCTGGCGGACGTAGTCGGACAGCTTCTTCCGCTCGCTGGACAGCACGCGGAGCCGGTGGCGGATTTCCCACGCTTTGCCGACGAGGCGGATGCCGTTCGGATCGTTGTATTGTTTCATTCGACATGACCTCCGTTTCGGGCAGGGCATGTCCCATCCTATGCGCGGAGCGGACTGGATATCACACGGGGGAGCGAACTTGGGATGAACGACAGGAGCGGAGAGAAGACAAAACCGGAACCCGAGCGGACCGTGCGCACGGAGCCGGTCTTTCGGGGCAAGCTGATCTCCCTGCAGGTGGACACGGTCGAGCTGCCCGGCGGGAAGACGGCGACGCGCGAGATCGTCAGACATCCGGGCGCGGCCGCGGTGCTCGCGCTGCAAGACGGCCGGCTGATCGTCGTCGAACAGTACCGCAAGCCGCTCGGGAAGATGCAGGTCGAGATTCCGGCGGGCAAGCTCGAGCCCGGCGAAGATCCGATGGAGACGGCGCGGCGCGAGCTCGAGGAGGAGACCGGCTGGCGCGCGGAGCGGCTCGAGCCGCTCTATGCTTTCTACACTTCGCCCGGATTCGCCGACGAGAAGCTGTACTTGTACGCGGCGCACGGCCTCTCGCGCGGCAGCTTCGCGCCGGACGAGGACGAGTATCTGAACGTGGACGCCATCACGTTCGAACAAGCCGAACAGTATATCCGCGAGGGCCGGATCAGCGACGCGAAGACGATCGTCGCCGTGCAGGCGTGGCGGCTGAAGCGGCTCACCGGGTCGTTCGTCTGACATGGACGTCGCGATGCGCCATCACGGTCCGGACGCGGGCCTGCGCCGCGTGTTCGCCGATCTCCATCTGCACATCGGCTCCACCGGGCGCGGCGAACCGGTGAAAATCAGCGCCAGCCGGGAGCTGACGTTCCGGAACATCGCCCGCGAGGCCGCCTGCCGCAAGGGCATCCGGTTGCTCGGCGTCATCGACGCCCACTCGCCCGGCGTCCAGCGGGACATCGCGGAACTGCTCGACCGCGGCGAGATGGCGGAAGCGCCGGGCGGCGGCATCCGCTACCGGGACGTCACGCTGCTGCTCGGCGCGGAGATCGAGGTGAAAGAGCCCGGCCGCGGACCGGCGCATCACCTCGTCTTCCTGCGCGATTTCGACGCGATGCGGTCGTTCACCGAATGGCTGAAGCCGCGGATGACGAACGTCTCGCTCAGCTCGCAGCGCGTCCGCGCAAGCGGCCTCGAACTGCAGCGGGAGGCGGCGGCGCGGGGCGGGCTGTTCATCCCCGCCCACATTTTCACGCCGCACCGCAGCCTGTACGGGAGCTGCGCGGACCGGCTTTCGGACGTGCTTGACCCGGATCTCGTCGACGCGGTCGAGCTCGGCCTGAGCGCCGACACGGCGATGGCCGGCCTCGTGCCCGAACTGGACCGGTATCCGTTCCTGACGAATTCGGAAGCGCATTCGCTCGCCCGCATCGGCCGGGAATACAACGCCCTCGTCATCGGCGAACCATCGTTCGACGAACTGCGCAAGGCGCTGCGCGGCGAAGACGGCCGCGGAATCGCGGCGAACTACGGCCTCGATCCGCGCCTCGGCAAATATCACCGGACGCATTGCGCAGGGTGCGGGACGACGCTGGACGAAAATGACGGCGATCAGCCGGCCGTCCGGGAGCTCCCCGCGCGCTGCCCGCTGTGCGGAGCGGCGAAGCTGATCCGCGGCGTGTCCGATCGGGTGCGGGCTCTCGGCCGGCTCGCGGGACGTGTCGTCCCTCCGGCGGGCCCCGGCAGGCCGCCTTACATCTGCCAGGTGCCGCTCAAATTCATCCCGGGCGTCGGCCCGAAGCTGCTGGATCGGTTGCTGGACCGCTTCGGCACGGAAATGAACGTGCTGTACGAAGCTTCGCCCGAAGCGCTGGCGATGGCGGCTGGGGAAGCGGCGGCCGCCCTCATCCTTGCCGCCCGGGAAGGCCGGCTCCATCTCAAGGCGGGCGGCGGCGGCCGCTACGGCAAGGCGCTGGCCGGACGGAACACGGACGAATGATGCCTGGCGAGGCATCGCGGCATACCCTCCCGAGCCCGGACATACAATGGTACAGCATGTCTGATACTCGGGGATGGGGGGCCGGGCGATGCGGGCGAAATTCGGCTTCACGCCGGCGGCGAACCGGCAGACGCTGCTTGTCTTCATTGCGGTGCTCACGGCGGCGGGCATTCTGTTCGGGGTGCTGGCCAGCCGGACGCTGACGCTTGACCAGCAGGACAATCTCGCTTCCGACCTCAAGCGGTACGCGCTGCTCGCCGAAGCCGGGCTGCTCGCGGACGCCGGGGATACGCTCGGCGACCGGGCGGTGCTGCACGGGAAGTGGCTGCTGGCCGTCTGGCTGCTGGGCTTGACGGTGATCGGAGCGCCGTTCGTGCTGGTGCTTGATTTTTTGAAAGGGGTATTGATCGGGTTCAGCTTCGGCGTGCTCATCCAGACGTACGGGTGGAAAGGGATGTTGTTCGCCCTCGCGGCTGTGGCGCCCGGAAACCTGCTCGTGCTGCCGGCGCTGCTATTGGCCAGCGTCTCGTCCGTCGCCTTCGCGCTGCACGTATTCAAATACAGGCTGATGCAGCCTTCCGGCAGCCTCAGGGAGCCGCTGCTCGCCCACACGTCCGCCGCGCTGATCATGCTGGCCGTCTGCGTCGGCGGAGCGTTCGTCGAGGCCTGCGCCGCGCCGAAACTGATCGGCTGGGCGGCGCCGCTGCTCGCATCCTGAACGCCAAAGGGACCCCGTGCGGAATGTTTGACTTTCTTTCGAACCTCCTTCTATAATGATAATGATTGTAAACAAATTGAAAGCGAAGGTTGCCGATTCGCGGAGGGGAGAACATGGAGGCCCGGATTGAGAAAATCAAACAGCAGCTCCAGTCGCAGGGCTACAAGTTGACCCCGCAGCGGGAGGCGACCGTTCGCGTCTTGCTGGAGAACGAGGAAGACCATCTCAGCGCGGAAGACGTCTTCATGCTCGTGAAGGAGATCGCGCCCGAGATCGGGCTGGCGACCGTGTACCGGACGCTGGAGCTGCTGAGCGAGCTGCACGTCGTGGAGAAGCTGAACTTCGGCGACGGCGTCGCGCGCTATGATCTGCGGGCGGACAGTTCCAAGCACCATCACCATCATCTGATCTGCGTGCAATGCGGCTCGATGGAAGAGATCATGGAAGACTGGCTCATTCCGCTCGAAGAGCGGCTGGAGCAGGAATACGGCTTCCACGTCATCGACCATCGTCTCGACTTTCAGGGCATCTGCCGCCGCTGCCGCGATTCCCGTGAGACCAGCGAATAGACCGCAGCGCCAAGCTCCCGGACGGGGACCCTTGCGGGGCCGTTCGGGAGTTTTTGCATCGGGCGGAGAAAAAAAGCAGCGCGCGAGACGAGCGTTGGCGTCCCGGACGGTACTGTCGTGCGGGGCGGATACATAGAGTGTTAGCAGCACAAGCCCGTCCCCCGGGACGGGACGGCGGAGGTGACGATCCATGGTGCTGTCGCTGCGCCGCATGCTGCGCAGGCTGCTGTTCGCGCTGCTGTTTCTGCTGCTGACGCTGGCGATCTCGGCGGCGTTCCGCCTGCTGGCCGAATGGCTGCGGATGCCGGACCCTTACGCCGCGCCGCAAGGCCGGGCGGTCAAGGTGTTCGTGAACGAAACGGACGGGTTTGCCGCGCCGTCCGTCCTTGACCGGCTCCGCCTGTTCTGGCTGGCCGGCGGCTGAAGGACGCTTTTTATCACGGGGAAGGAAGGTGTACGGACATGCCGGACTTGTCGGAGCTGTCCAAACGGTTTCTCGCGGGCCGCGCGGAGTCGCGGGGCTTCTCCCGCTCGACGGCGGAATCGTACGGACGGGATCTCAAGGCGTTCGTCGCCGCGATGGAAGCGCAGGGCATCAGCGATGCCGGGCAGGTGAAGCCGCGCCATATCGCGGCGCATCTGGCCCGCCTCAGGTCGGAGGGCAAGGCGCCGGCAAGCGTCGCCCGCGCCGCGTCCGGCATCCGCGCGTTCTTCCGGTATCTGGCGGCCGAACTGAACGTGATCGAGGCGGATCCGGCGGCCCATATCCGAATGCCGAAGCCGGACCGCAAAGCCCCGCGCATCCTGACCGAAGACGAGGCGGTCAGGCTGCTGGAGTCGCCGGCGGCTGAAGGCCCCGCCGGCCTGCGCGACCGGGCGATGCTGGAGCTGCTGTACGCGACCGGCATTCGCGCGGGCGAGCTGATCGGCCTCGACGCGGACGACGTCAATCCTTCCCTCGGGTACGTCCGCTGCGCGGGCCCGGACGGCCGGGAGCGGTTCATTCCGCTCGGCAAGGCGGCCGCGGAAGCGGTGGAGCGCTACCTGCGCGATGGACGGCCGCATCTCATCCGGCCGGATCGGCCGGAACGCGCGCTGTTCGTCAGCAGGCGCGGCGCCCGGCTCACGCGGCAGGGGTTCTGGAAGCTGATGAAGAAGCATGCGGAGGCGTCCGGGCTGGGCGAAGTCAGCCCGCACACGCTGCGCCACGCGTTCGCCGCGCATCTCGTCGCGGGCGGCGCCGATCTGCGCGCCGTGCAGGAGATGCTCGGCCACAAGGACATCGCGGCAACGCAGCGTTACGCGCAGCTCAAGCGGAAGAGCCTGAAGACGATCTACGAATCGGCCCATCCGAGGGCGCGCTGAGCGTTTGAATGCGCATCAATATTTCGCGAAATTTCACGAACAAGAGGTGGCGCTGACCCGTGAACATCACAAGAGTGACCTGGATCGTGCTTGACAGCGTCGGCATCGGCGAGCTGCCGGACGCGCCGGCGTTCGGCGACGCGGGCGCCCATACGCTCGGCCATATCGCGGAAGCGGTGCCGGGCTTCGATCTGCCCGAGCTTCGCCGGCTCGGCCTCGGCAATATCGCGCCGATCGGCGGCTGGGCGCCGCACCCGGCCCCGGAAGCGGCCTACGGCAAGATGGCCGAGACGTCGGCCGGCAAAGACACGATGACCGGCCATTGGGAGCTGGCAGGCCTGCACATTCCCGTGCCGTTCCGCACGTTTCCGGACGGCTTCCCCGAAGAGCTGATCCGCGAGTTCGAGAAGCGGACGGGCCGCCCGGTCATCGGCAACAAGCCGGCGAGCGGCACCGCGATCCTCGAGGAGCTCGGCGAAGAGCAGATGCGGACCGGGGCGTGGATCGTCTACACGTCCGCCGACAGCGTCTTCCAGATCGCGGCGCACGAGGACGTCATTCCGCTGGACGAGCTGTACCGGGCGTGCGGGATCGCGCGCGAGCTGACGCTGCACGAGCCGCACGCGGTCGGCCGCGTCATCGCCCGGCCGTACGTCGGCCGGCCCGGCGCGTTCACGCGCACGCCGAACCGGCACGACTACGCGGTGAAACCGCCGCAGCCGACGGTGCTGAACGCGCTCAAGGACGCCGGGTACGACGTGTGGGCGGTGGGCAAGATCAACGACATTTTCAGCGGGGAAGGCATTACGGCCGCCTGGCCGACGAAGAGCAACGCCGACGGGATCGGCCGGACGCTGGAACTGATGGAAAAGCCGATGAGGGGCGTCATTTTCACGAATCTCGTCGACTTCGATTCGCTGTACGGCCATCGTCGCGACCCCGCAGGATACGCGCGGGCGCTCGAAGCGTTCGACCGCGCGGTGCCGGATCTCAAGCGGCTGACCGGCGACGACGGCCTGCTTGTCATCACGGCCGATCACGGCAACGATCCGGTCCATCACGGCACCGACCATACGCGGGAGTACGTGCCGCTCATCATCTACAACCCGCGGATGGGCGGGCGCTCGCTCGGCATACGCCCGACGTTCGCGGATCTGGCCGCGACGGTCGCCGAGCTGTTCGGCGTGAAGCGTCCGCCGCACGGCACCGGCTTTCTCGCCGATCTCGGACTTGCATAAAGGCCGGGGACGGCACAAATCTATCGGGAGGTTGAATCCATGACCCTTACGGCTGCCCATATTCGCGAAGCCGCGGAATTTATCCGCGGAAAGACGGCGCACGCGCCGGAAATCGGCCTGATCCTCGGCTCCGGCCTCGGCGTGCTCGCCGACCATGTCGAGGACGCCGCCGTCATTCCGTACGAGGACATTCCGCATTTTCCGCTCTCGACCGTCGAAGGGCACGCGGGCGAGCTCGTCATCGGCCGGCTGGCCGGACGGACGGTCGTCATCATGCGCGGCCGTTTCCACATGTACGAAGGATACGGACCGGAGCTGACGGCGTTTCCGGTGCGCGTCATGAAGGCGCTCGGCGCGCGAACGCTCGTCGTGACGAACGCGGCGGGCGGCATCAACACGTCTTTCGAACCGGGCGATCTGATGCTGATTTCCGACCATTTGAACCTGACGGGGCGCAATCCGCTGGTCGGACCGAACGACGGCGAGCTGGGTCCCCGGTTTCCGGACATGTCGGAAGCGTACAGCCGGCGGCTGCGCGCGATCGCCGGCGAAACGGCGCGGGAACAGGGGCTTTCGCTCAGGGAAGGGGTCTATGCGGGACTGCTGGGCCCATCGTACGAGACGCCGGCGGAAATCCGCATGCTTCGTGCGCTCGGCGCGGACGCCGTCGGCATGTCGACGGTGGCGGAAGTGATCGCCGCGCGACACGCCGGGCTAGAAGTGCTGGGCATTTCCTGCATCAGCAATATGGCGGCGGGCATACTCGATCAGCCGCTTTCCCATGACGAAGTGATGGAAACGACCGAGCGTGTGAAGTCCCGATTTCTGGCTCTGGTCACGGGCGTCATCCCCCGTTTGTAGGACCAGGCCGGCTAAGAAAATGCACCGTTCGACTCGACCGGGTGCGACACGTTCTTCCCTCCGTTTCGTCGTATAATGGCCCGTGAATCCGAAAGAGGGAGAAGTGTGAATTTTCATCATGGACAAGCAGTTGTTGGGACAGGTCGAATGGTTGCGCAATCAGATGAACACGGCGTTCGAGGCGAGTAACGACACGCAGCACCGCGAGGTGCAGGAGCTGAGCCGGTCGCTTGACGAATTGATTCTGCTGGTTCAGCGCAAGAAAAGGCCTCCAAAAAACACGGAAATGTTGACGATCAGGGGTGAGTGAACATGCGCGCGGTCGACATCATACGGCGCAAGCGCGACGGCGGGGAGCTGACCGCTCAGGAAATCGCGTTCCTGATCGAAGGATACTGCCGGGGCGACGTTCCGGATTATCAGATGTCCGCGTTCGCCATGGCCGTGCTCTTCCGGGGCATGACCGCGGAGGAGACGGCGGAACTGACGCTGGCGATGGCGCGGTCCGGCAGTCAGCTCGATCTGTCCGGCATTCCGGGCATCAAGGTGGACAAGCACAGCACGGGCGGCGTCGGCGACAAGACGACGCTCATCGTCGCGCCGCTGGCCGCCGCGGCGGGCGTCCCTGTGGCGAAAATGTCCGGCCGGGGACTCGGCCACACCGGCGGCACGATCGACAAGCTGGAGTCGATCCCCGGCTTCCGCACGGAGCTCGCGCCCGAGGCGTTCTTCCGCCAGGTCCGGGAGATCGGGCTGGCCGTCGCGGGTCAGAGCGGCGATCTGGCGCCGGCGGACAAGAAGTTGTACGCGCTCCGCGACGTGACGGCGACGGTCGAATCGGTTCCGCTCATCGCCAGCTCCGTCATGAGCAAGAAAATCGCATCCGGCGCCGACGCGATCGTGCTCGACGTGAAGACGGGCGGCGGCGCGTTCATGAAGACGCAGGAGGACGCGGAGCGGCTCGCGGAGGCGATGGTCGCGATCGGCCGGCTTGTCGGCAGGGAGACCGCGGCCGTCATCAGCGACATGGATCAGCCGCTGGGCCGGGCGATCGGCAACGCCCTGGAGGTCCGGGAAGCGATCGCCGCGCTGCGCGGCGAAGGCCCGGAAGATTTGACGTCGCTTTGCCTGACGCTGGCGGCGCATATGGCGGTGCTCGGCGGCAAGGCCGGCTCTGTCGGCGAGGCGCGCGCGCTGCTTGAGCGCAAGCTGGCGTCCGGCGAGGCGCTGGAGAAATTCCGTTTGTTCGTCGCCGCCCAGGGAGGCGATCCCGCGGTCGTTGACGATCCGGACCGGCTGCCCGGGGCGCCGCTCAGAATCGCCGTCAAGGCGGAGCGCGAAGGGTACGTCCGCCGCATCGACGCGGAGAAGCTCGGCCTTGCGGCGATGCTGCTCGGCGCGGGGCGCGCGGTGAAGGATGCGCCGATCGACCATTCGGTCGGCGCCGTGCTCGCGCGCAAGCTCGGCGACCGGGTGGGCGCCGGCGAACCGCTGGCGGAGCTGCACGCCGCCCGCGAAGGCCCGGCCGAAGGCGAGGCGCTGCGGCTCGCGGCGGAAGCGTTCGAGATCGGGGACGAGCCTCCGTCCATGCGGCCGCTCATCCTGTCCGTCGTGACGGCGGATGGCATTCGGCGCGGGGATTCGTGAGTTGCCGTCGCCCGTCAACCCGAAATAAACGAAAAAATTGCTTTATTTTTGTCTATGATCTCTTATCTTACAGGAATAGAAGAAAATTTTTCTTCAATTTTTCACTATCCGGCCGGTTTGGCTGATTTTCTCGAAGATAAGCGAAGTTTTTTCTTCTATCTCGCTAGCCTGGTCCTGAAAATAAAAATTAGAGGAAAAAATTTCATCAATTCCATCCCAAACCCGGGTCATGCGCGCGGCGCCGTTCCGATTCCGCGCCGCGACCCGATCCCGCCGGCTCCGCCTGCCCAAGGCGGAGCCTTTCTTTTTTTCGAGAGCGGAATATTTTTCCTGAGTGCAGGCAATACTGGGAAGAAGAAGCCTGCCCTTTTTTCGGGGGGCGGATCGACTAGGAGGGACCATGATGGTGAGGAGCGTACGCCCCGTACTGCTGCTTGTTTTATCTTTGCTTTTGGCGCTGCCCGCCGCGGCGGCGGCGGAAGAGAAGCCGAAAGGCGCGCCCGCGTCTTCGCAGGACGGAGCGGTCAGGCTGGCGCCTTCCGCGCGCTCGGCCATTCTGATGGACGCGGACAGCGGTACGATCATCTTCGAGAAGAACAGCCACGACCGGCTGCCGCCGGCGAGCATCACGAAAATCATGACGATGCTGCTCGTCATGGAAGCGCTGGACGAAGGACGGATCAGGCTGACGGACAAGGTGACGACGAGCGAATACGCGGCCTCGATGGGCGGATCGCAAATTTTTCTCGAAGCGGGCGAAGAAATGACGGTGGAGGATCTGCTGAAAGGCGTCGCCATCGCGTCCGGCAACGACGCGTCCGTCGCGCTCGCCGAGAAGATCGCCGGAACCGAGCAGGAGTTCGTGCGCATGATGAACGAACGCGCGCAGCAGCTCGGCCTGAAGAACACCCATTTCGTCAACGTGAACGGGCTGCCCGCCGAGAACCACTACACCTCGGCCTACGACATCGCCGTCATGTCGCGGGAACTGCTGAAACATACCGAGATTACGAAATATACCGGACTGTACCAGGACTATTTGCGCAAGGATACCGACCGCCCGTTCTGGCTCGTGAACACGAACAAGCTCGTCCGGTTCTACTCCGGCGCGGACGGACTGAAGACGGGGTACACGGGCGAGGCGAAGTTCTGCCTCAGCGCGACCGCGAAGCGCGACAACTTGCGCGTCATTGCCGTCGTCATGGGCGAGCCCGACACGAAGACGCGCAACGCCGAAGTGTCCCAGATGTTCGACTATGCGTTCGCCATGTACACGAACGTTCCGATCTACAAGGAAGGCGACACGATCGGCTCGGTGCGGATCGTCAAAGGGGAAGTGCCGCGGTTTGAACTGAAAGCGACCCATCCGTACAGCGTGCTGATGAAGAAAGGAGCGAACATGAAGGATATCCGCCACGAATTGCGCCTCGACGAGCCTGTCAAGGCGCCGGTGAAGGCCGGCCAGAAGATCGGCAAGGTCATCGTCTATCAGGGAGCGAGCGTGCTCGCCGAATTCGACCTCGAGGCGCCGGAGAACGTGGGGCGGGCGAACTGGTGGACGCTTCTCAAGCGGACTTGCGCGGAATTGTTCGCATAAGCGCGAATCCGTCCGCGGCTTGTGGCGGGATTTGTCCGGCAGCTTCTAGTTTTGTCGCAGGGCAGGAACGGCGGCCGGACGCGTAGAATTGACTGTTCCGAAGCATGGAGGGGAGTGAACGGCAATGCGGCTTCGTGAGGAGATGGAGCATTACCGCAATGTGCTGATCGTCAGGCTGAAAGGCGAACTGGATCATCATACGGCCGACGGACTCAAGCAGCGGCTCGAGGATGCGCTGCTGAGGGGCCGGGCGACGCATGTCGTGCTTAACCTGGGCGAGCTGGCTTTCATGGACAGCTCGGGCCTCGGCGTCATCCTCGGGCGTTACAAGACGGTTACCGCCCGGGGCGGCAAGCTGATCGTCTGCGGGGTCAATCCGGCCGTCCGGCGGCTGTTCGAATTGTCGGGTCTGCTCAAAATTGTCGCGCTGTACGAGAACGAGCACGAAGCGCTCGGCAGTCTGGAGGTCGTATCATGAACGGATCAAATCGCATGACCCTGACGTTTTCGAGCCGCTCGGAGAACGAGGCGTTCGCGCGCATCGCCGTCGCCGCGTTCGTCTCGCAGCTCGACCCGACGGTCGATGAGCTGAACGATCTGAAGACGGCCGTGTCCGAAGCGGTGACGAACGCCATCATCCACGGTTACGAGGGCAATCCCGACGGCATGGTGACGATCGAGGCGCGCATCGAGGGCGACACCGTTTCGATCATCGTCCGCGACGAAGGGAAGGGCATCGAAGATCTGGAACTGGCGCGACAGCCGCTGTTCACCTCCAGACCGGAGCTGGAACGCTCCGGCATGGGCTTCACGATCATGGAAAATTTCATGGACGAATTCGAAGCGGCGAGCGAACCTGGCAAAGGAACGGAGATCCGGATGTTGAAGCGGATCGAATCGAAAAAGGCGCTGTACAACTAAGCGCGCACAGGGGTTGGACCGCATGGAAGTCGATTGGAGACAGCAGTCGCAGCCGTACCTGGACGATGCCGAGGTCAAGCGGCTCATCGCCCTCAGCCAATCCGGGGACGCGGATGCCCGCGACAAGCTGGTCCAGGCCAACATCCGGCTCGTATGGTCGGTCGTGCAGCGGTTCTTGAGCCGCGGGTATGAACCGGAGGATCTGTTCCAGATCGGATGCATCGGCCTGCTCAAATCGGTCGACAAATTCGATCTGTCCTACGACGTGAAATTCTCCACCTACGCCGTGCCGATGATCATCGGCGAAATCCAGCGGTTCCTCCGGGACGACGGCACGCTGAAAGTGAGCCGCTCGCTGAAAGAGCTCGCGAACAAAGTGCGGAAGACGAAAGACGAATTGTCCAAGGGGCTCGGCCGCCAGCCGACCATCGGGGAAGTGGCCGAGAGGCTCGGCATATCGCCCGAAGAGGTCGTGTTCGCGCAGGAAGCGAACAAGCCGCCGGCCTCGATCCACGAGACCGTGTTCGAGAACGACGGCGACCCGATCACGCTGATGGACCAGATCGCCGACGATTCCGGGGAGCGGTGGTTTGACCGGCTGGCGCTCAGCGAAGCGATCGGGGCGCTTACGGAGCGGGAGCGGCTGATCGTCTATCTCCGCTACTTTCGCGACCAGACGCAGTCGGAAGTGGCCAGCCGGCTCGGCATCTCGCAGGTGCAGGTGTCACGGCTCGAGAAGAAAATCTTGCAGACGATCAGGGACCAGATCGCGCTCTAGCGGTCTGGTCCTTCTGTGTACGCCGCCGCGTACGCGTTTCCCGCATTTGTCAGGGAAGCACCCGGTTACGCCGGCCGCTTCCCACTCATACTAGAACTTGACAGGAACGCCGCGAGAGGGTGAGCCCATGACGACCGTGCGAACGAACACGCTCTACGTCCGGCTGCGCAAACGGCTGGTCATCCGGCCCGGCGATGCCGTGCGGCTCGGCGACGCCGCCCGGCTGCTGGCCGACGATGCGCGCGAACGGCGGCTCAGGGAGCTGGTGCTGTACCGGCACGCGCCGGAAGACGGCGACCGCGTCGTCATCGACATGCTGCACGTCATCCGCGCCGTGTCCGAAGCGGAGCCCGGGCTTGACGTCGAGTTCGTCGGCGAGCCGCAGACGCTCGTCACGGTCGCCGCCCGGCCGCAGAAGCCGCTGCCCGGCATGCTGATCGTGGCGTGGCTTCTCTTGTTCTTCGGCTCGGGGCTCGCCATCATGAATTTTCACGCCGACGTCAGCATGCTGGAAGTGCACCGGCGCATGACGGAGCTCATTACGGGCGCGAAGCCGGAGCGTCCGCTCTGGTTCCAGATTCCGTATTCGATCGGCGTCGGCCTGGGCATGGCGCTGTTCTTCAACCGCGTCATCCGGCGGAAGCTCAGCGAAGAGCCCAGCCCGCTCGAGGTCGAGCTGTATCTGTACCAGGAGAACGTCGACGCGTACGTCGTCGCCGACGAGATGCGGAAGCTGCACCAGGGCCGGGGAGGCGGCGGGCAAGGGAGCGGCGGCCGTGGCTGAATGGGGCGCCAGGGCAGCCGCCGCGCTGCTCGGCCTGTCCGGAGGGCTCGCGGTCGGCAGCGGCTTGATCGCACTGTTGGTCATTCTGGATCTCATTCCGCGGCTCGCGCAGCTGTCGCGGGGATACCGGCTGGCGGCTTGGTTCGAGACGGCCATCATCGCCGGCACCGTATACTGGATGTCGGCCGATTTCGGAGACTGGCGGAGTCCGCAGACGGGCATCTCCGATTGTCTGGCCGCGCTGGCCGGCCTGTTCACCGGACTGTTCGTCGGGATGCTGGCAGCCGCGCTTACGGAAGTCGTCAACGTGCTGCCCATCATGGCAAAGCGGCTCAGGCTGGAGGCGAAACTGCCGGCGCTGGTCTGGGCGCTGGTGCTCGGCAAGCTGGCCGGCTCGCTGTTCGATTGGCTCGTCTATCATCGTTGAGGCCGGAGTTCCGGCACATACCGGCAGGAGGTGCTTGAAGCAGCGCCATGGACGATCGCAACGGAATGCAGGAAGGCGAATGGCAGCCGCCCGTCGTTCCGCCGGTCCCGCCGCAAGGACCGGGAGAGAGCGGCGAGCGTCCCGTCGGGCGGAAGCTGATCCGGCCCGAGCGGGATGAACCGGCGAACTGGCGTTCAGGCAAGGACGCGCGGGAGAGCGAACGTTCCAAGCGGGGACACTTCCGGCAGCAAAGCCGCCGGTCCCGCATGCCGGCGCGGGGCAAGGATGTTCAAGCCCGCGAGCGGAATCGGGAGCGGCATGGAGGAGCAGCCCATGTGCAGGATGGGGAGCAGCACGGGCAGGTTCGCGCGTGGAACCAGGATCAGGAGCCGCCTGGACAGGTCCAGGCGCAGCATGGGGAAGTCCGGGCGCAGAGTCAAAGTGAGCAGGGACAAGCCCACGCGCAGAGTCATAGTCAGCATGGACAAGCCCATGCGCAGAGCCAGGGGCGGCGCGGACAGTCGGAATCGGAGCAAAAGCAGCCGATGCCGGCGAGCCTCGACGAGCTGAAGCCGATGCTGGAGCAAGAAGCGGGACTGAACACCAGTTTCGACGTCGTCCTGCGCGAGATGACGTTCGGCGGGCGGAGGACGGCTCTTTTTTATATGAACGGGCTTGTCAACTCGGCCGCGCTGACGGAAGTGCTCAAGCGGCTGTCGTATCTGACGGCGGAAGACATCGACTCGGACGCGCTCAAACTTTTCTTCGAAACGTATGTGCCCGCCATCCAGGTGACGAAGTCGGAGACGTTCGACGACGTGCTGGACGGTGTGCTGGCGGGCAACGCCGCCATGTTCGTCGACCGCGAGCGCGCGGCCCTGATCATCGACGCGAAGATGTTCCCGGACCGGACGCCGGAAGAGCCGTCGCTCGAACGGGTCGTGCGCGGCTCCCGCGACGGTTTCGTCGAGACGCTGATGACGAACGTGTCGCTGATCCGCCGGCGGCTGCGCGACAAAGACCTGCGCTACGAGCTGATCCGCGTCGGCGCGCGGACGAAGACGGACGTCTGCATCGCCTATATCCGCGATATCGCGGACCCCGAACTGGTTGAAGAGGTGAAGCGGAAAATCGGCCAGGTGAACGTGTACGGGCTGCCGCTAGCGGACAAGCAGCTCGAAGAGACTACCGTGAACCTCGGGTGGCATCCTTTTCCGCTCGTTCGCTATTCGGAGCGGCCGGACGTCGTCGCGGCGCAGCTGCTCGAAGGCAGCGTCGCGGTGCTGACCGATACGACGCCGAGCGTCATGATGCTGCCGACAACGTACTTCGACCTGACCCAGCATGCGGAGGAAAACCGGCAGACGCCGTTCATCGGCACCTATCTGCGGTGGGTGCGGTACATCGGGATTCTTTTTTCGCTCTTTCTGCTGCCGCTCTGGTTTCTGCTCGTGCTGAAGCCGGAGCTGAAACCGCCGGAGCTGGACTTCCTCGGCCCGCAGCAGATGGGGCGCATCCCGCTGTTTCTGCAGTTCGTGCTCGCCGAGATCGGGGTCGACCTGATGCGGATGGCCGCCGTCCATACGCCGTCGCCGCTCTCGACCGCCATGTCGCTGATCGCGGCGATTCTGATCGGCGACATCGCCGTGAAGACCGGGCTGTTCAACAACGAGGTCATTCTGTACATGGCGGTCGCCGCGATCGGCATGTTCGCCACCCCGAACTATGAGCTCGGACTTGCCAACCGGATCGTCCGGCTGGCGCTGATTATCGCCGTGGCGGCGTTCGGCGTTCCGGGACTCGTCGTCGGCACCGCGCTGTTCATCGTGGTGCTCGCCTGCACCCGGTCGTTCAATCGGCCCTACCTGTGGCCGTTCATTCCGTTCGACGGCAGATCGCTGGCCGCCTTGCTCGTGCGTCCGCCGGAGCTGAAGAACAAGAAGCGCAATCCGCTGCTCAAGCCGCAGCAGCTGGACCGGCTCCCGGATTCGCGGGAGAACAGGCAATAAAGTGCAAAGAACTGGCAGAAAAGTGCAAAGGTTGCTGCAAAAAATCCATTTCTCACTGGTTCCGAATGCGATATACTGGTGCATATGCTGCAAATCAGATGAACCAGCATAAGGGGAGAACTTTTGATGCACTTGCATGGAACCAGCAAGATCAACGCCGAGGGGCGGCTTGAGATCGGCGGTTGCGACGTTCGGCTTCTGGCGGCTGAATTCGGCACGCCGCTCTATATCGTCGATGAAGCGCTCGTCCGGCAGCGCATGCGCGAGTACATGGACGCGTTCCGCGCCACCGGCATCCCGTTCCAGGTCGCTTACGCCAGCAAGGCGTTCTGCACGATGGCGATCTGCGCCGTCGCGGAGCAGGAAGGACTGTCGCTGGACGTCGTCTCCGGAGGCGAGCTGCACACGGCGCTCAAGGCCGGCTTCCCGGCGAAGCGGATTCATTTTCACGGCAACAACAAGACGCCCGAGGAGATCGGGCTGGCGCTTGACGCGGACATCGGCTGCTTCGTCGTCGACAACTTCGTCGAACTGGATCTGCTCGACGCGCTGGCCGGCGAGCGGGGCAAGCGCGTGGACATTCTGTTGCGCATCACGCCCGGCGTAGAAGCGCATACGCACGATTACATTTCGACCGGCCAGCAGGATTCGAAGTTCGGCTTCGACCTGGCCGGAGGCGCCGCATTCGAAGCGGTCAAGCGGGCTTCGGCCAAGCCGAATCTCAAACTGCTCGGCATCCATTCGCACATCGGCTCGCAGATTTTCGAAGTGGAAGGTTTCCGCATGGCGGCGGCCAAAGCGGCGGAGTTCGCGATCCGGGTGAGGGACGAGCTGGGCGTCCTGTTCAGCGTCATCAATCTGGGCGGGGGCTTCGGCATCCGCTACACGGCCGAGGACAAGCCGCTTCCCGCCGCAACCTATGTGGGGGCGATCGCGGACGCCGTCCGGACGAACTTCACCGCGGCCGAGTATCCGCTGCCCGAGATCTGGATCGAGCCGGGCCGCAGCATCATCGGCGACGCCGGGACAACGCTCTACACCGTCGGCACGACGAAGGACATCCCGGGCATCCGCAAATACGTCGCCGTCGACGGCGGCATGACGGACAATCCGCGCCCGGCGCTGTACGGCTCGAAGTATGAAGCGGTGCTGGCCAACCGGATGAACGAACCGGCGACCGAGAAGGTGTCGATCGCGGGCAAATGCTGCGAGAGCGGCGACATGCTGATCTGGGACATCGAGCTTCCGCCCGTGAGGCCGGGCGATCTGCTTGCCGTGTTCTGCACCGGCGCCTACAACTACGCGATGGCGAGCAATTACAACCGGATTCCGCGTCCGGCGGTCGTCTTCGTCAAGGACGGCCAGGCGTCGCTCGTCGTAAGACGCGAGTCGTACGAAGACATCGTCGGCAACGATCTGCTGCCCGAGCGGCTGAAGGCCGCGCCGGCGGCGAACTGATTCGTCGTTCTCGAGCTGCCCCGGCCTTCATGCCTGCCGTCGAACCATCGGCGGTCCGGCGGAAGGTTCGGGGGAGTTTTTTTTGTGTGAGGACGGGAGGTTTTTTTTGCACCGGAGGGCGGTTTGTAGTATGATGGGTGCAAACTTTTGGACAGAGGAGCTGAACGCCGGACCATGGCCAAGCAGGCAAGAATCAAGATGCAGAACGGCGCGGAAATCGTCATTGAACTGTTCGAGAAGGACGCGCCGAACACGGTGAAAAATTTCGAGACGCTCGCGAACAAAGGCTTCTACAACGGGCTGACTTTCCACAGAGTCATTCCGGGATTCGTCGCGCAGGGCGGCTGCCCGATCGGCAACGGCACCGGCGGCCCGGGCTATACGATCAATTGCGAGATCAATCCGAACAAGCACGAGCGGGGAACCGTCGCCATGGCGCACGCCGGGCGGAACACGGGCGGCAGCCAGTTCTACATCTGCTACCAGCCGCAGCCGCATCTGGACGGCGAGCATACGGTGTTCGGCAAGGTGATCAAAGGGATGGAGCACGTCGACGCGTTCAAAGGACGCGACGTCATGGAGAAAGTCGAAGTCGTCGAGGTGTGATTTTTCGGTCTGCGGACTGATGGATCGCCGGTGTCGGTCATGATGGTCAAGCGGAACTTGATGCCTTTTGGGAGCCGCGTGCTTGTTGTGAGCTGTTCTAACGGAACAGGGTTCCGTTGGAGCGTCAGTCCCCGGCGGAATCTGACGACAATAACGGTACGGAATGCCGTAATCGAGCCCGTAAGCATGTCCGGGAAGCGCGTTAACGGCACGAAATGCCGCTAACGTCCGTCGCTGGACTGGCAAGGCGCTTTCAAGCGGCGAATAACGGCACGGATTGCCGTTATCGAGCCCGGTATCAAGCCCGGGCGACGCATGAACGGCACGAAATGCCGTCAGCGAGGGCTGTCAGTCAGATTTGGCGCCCGCGCAGCCAATCACCACCGGATTCCAGGTCCGCCGAAAGAAGCCTCCCCTGACAGACATTTGTCCCGTTTCTTGCAAATCTGCGGCAACGGTGCTACTATTCATCTGTATACCTTATGAACGTTTCCTTCGGGGCAGGGTGGAAGTCCCTACCGGCGGTGATCGCGGTTCCGGATCGGCGGCAAGCCGAGGAACCGGCGTCAGCCCGTGACCCGGGCCGATTCGGACGGCTGTACAGGCCGGACGGCGGCACGGTGGATCCGGTGCAATTCCGGAGCCGACAGTGACAGTCTGGATGGGAGAGGGAAGCGGGCAGAAGCGCAACAGTATCAGGACAGCAAGGATTGTACTTTTTTTCACATGGGGATTGCGACAGCGGCCGGAGCGTGTGACAGAAGCCGGAGAGCGTGACAGCGCCGGGACGTGTGATAACGGCGCCGCACTGGCGGTCCGTCGGTCCGGACATGCCTGAATGGCGGAAAGGCACAGACCGGGTCAGGCATGGCCAAAACGCAACGCGCAGCTTGTCCGGCTACGAACAAGCGGCCGGATCAAGACGGCAGGTTTCCGGTACGACTTATACCGTGAGCGGAAGCCATGCGCGTACCGGCGCGACCTAAAGCATCCGCCGGTTCGCGAGCGCCTGTCATCAGGCAGCCGCAAGACGCCGCGTCATACGTCCGTTCCCGCCGCCTCCATGTCAAAATTGCATGCCGGCCGGATCGTCGCGCGGTTCCGGACGCTCCTTGCTTGCGCGCAAATTTGTCCGCATTCGTATTCTCCAAACCTCCGAAGGAACGGTCTTCGGAGGTTTTCTTGTTGTGATCGACAGATTGGATGACGAATATTACATGCGGCTGGCGCTGGAGCTTGCCGCAAAGGCGCGCGGGCAGACCGGCGTCAACCCGGTCGTCGGCTGCGTTATCGTGAAAGCCGGCCGGATTGTCGGTCTCGGCAGCCATCTGCGGCGCGGCGAGGCGCACGCCGAGATCCACGCGTTGAAGATGGCCGGCGAGGAGGCGTGCGGCGCCACCGTCTACGTAACGCTCGAGCCGTGTTCCCACTACGGCCGCACGCCGCCCTGCGCCGACCGGCTGATCGAAGCGGGGGTCGGACGGGTGGTCGCGGCGGCGACGGACCCGAACCCGCGGGTGTCGGGGACCGGCCTCCGGAAGCTTGAAGCGGCCGGCATCGACACCGCAAGCGGCGTGCTGGAAGCCGAGTCGCGGAGGCTGAATGAAGCGTACGAAAAATACATCCGCACCGGCATGCCGTTCGTGACGCTGAAGGCGGGCTCGACGCTGGATGGCAGGCTGTCCGCCGGCTCCGGCGACAGCAGATGGGTGACCGGCGAAGATTCCCGGTCGGGGGCGCATACGCTGCGGCATTGGCATGACGGGATCATGATCGGCGCCGGCACGGCGCTCAAGGACGATCCGTCGCTTACGACGCGGACGCCTGCGCCCGGCCTCCATCCGACGCGCATCGTCGTCGACTCGCGGCTCAAGCTGCCGCCGCATCTGAAACTGTTCACCGACGGACAGGCGCCGACGATCGTGCTCGCCGCGGCGGACGCCGACAGCGGCAAGCGGCGCGAGCTCGAAGCGGCGGGCGTCGAGGTGATCGGCTGCGCCGCGGCAGAAGGCCACATCGATCTGCGCGACGCGATGCGGAAGCTGGGCGAGCGCGAGATCGGCTCGGTGCTGCTCGAGGGCGGCGGCAAGCTGAACGGCGCGATGCTCGAGGCCGGGCTCGTCGACAAGATCGTCGTCTTCTTCGCGCCGAAAATCGTCGGCAGCGGCGGAACCCCGCTGTTCGACCATCCGGTCGCCGGGCGGATGGCGGAAGCCATCAAACTCGCCCGGATCGAGATCGAACGCTACGGAGACGATTGGTGCGTGACCGGTTATCCGGAACGTCCCGCGCAGGGAGGGGAGTGAACATGTTCACCGGTCTGGTGGAGGAAGTCGGACGGCTCGTCCGGGTCGTGAAGCGCGGCGAGTCGATGGAGCTGACCATCGAAGCCGGCCATGTGCTCGCCGGCACGAAGATCGGCGACAGCATCGCGGTCAGCGGCGTCTGCCTGACCGTAACGTCGCTGGGCGGTTCGAGTTTCACGGCGGACGTGACGCCGCAGACGTACAGGCATACGGCGCTGGGCGATCTCAAGCCGGGAAGCCCGGTCAATCTGGAGCGGGCGATGGCGGCGGACGGCCGGTTCGGCGGCCATATCGTGCAGGGGCATGCCGACGGAACGGGCGTGATCGTATCGCGGGAAGACGAAGGCAACGCGGTCTGGTTCGGGTTCAAGCCGGAAGATCCAGGGCTGATGCGCTACATTGTGCCGCGCGGCTCGATCGCGGTGGACGGCATCAGCCTGACGGTCGCGAGGGTCGACGGCGGAATCTTCAGCGTCTCCATCATCCCGCACACGCTGGCGATGACGGCGCTCCGGCACAAGCGGCCCGGCGACCGCGTCAATCTGGAATGCGACATCTTGGGCAAATATGTGGAACATCTGCTCGGCTTCGGACAAAAATCCGGGGGACGGGCGGACATCAGCGGAGGCGGCCTGACGGAAGCGCTGCTGCGGGAGAACGGTTTTGTCTGATGCGCGAAAGAAACGGAGGGAGTGCGATGAAACCGGAATTCGATGCGATCGAAGACGCGATATACGATCTCATCATGGGCAAGCCGGTCATCGTCGTGGACGACGAAGACCGGGAGAATGAAGGCGATCTGATCGCGCTTGCGGACAAGGCGACGCCGGATGTGATCAATTTCATGATTACGGAATGCCGCGGCCTCGTCTGCGTGCCGATTACGCCGGAACGCGCGGAGGAGCTTGACCTGCCGCCGATGGTCAGCCACAACACCGATTACCACGGCACGGCATTCACCGTCTCGGTCGACCATGTGTCGACGACGACGGGCATTTCGGCGGTGGAACGCTCGCTTACGGTGAAGGCGCTGATCGATCCGAAAGCGAGCCCAACCGATTTCCGCCGGCCGGGCCACATTTTCCCGCTGATCGGAAAGAAGGGCGGCGTGCTGAGGCGGGCCGGCCACACCGAGGCGGCGATCGACCTGGCGAAGATGTGCGGCGCATATCCCGCGGCGGTCATTTGCGAGATCATCAAGGACGACGGCACGATGGCGCGGCTGCCGGATCTGCTTGAATTCCGCAAGAAGCACGGGCTGAAGCTGATCACCATCCGGGATCTGATCCGCTACCGGAACGAGAAGGAGAACCTGGTCCAGCGCGTCGTCGAAGTGCGGATGCCGACCGATTTCGGCACGTTCCGCGCGGTCGCCTACACGAATGATGTCGACTCGAAAGAACACGTCGCGCTGGTGAAAGGGCACATCGACCCGGCGCAGCCGGTGCTCGTCCGCGTCCATTCCGAGTGTCTGACCGGCGACGTGTTCCATTCCCACCGCTGCGACTGCGGGCCGCAGCTCGAAGCGGCGCTGCGCCAGATCGACGAGGCCGGTTGCGGCGTCCTGCTCTACATGCGGCAGGAAGGCCGGGGCATCGGGCTGATCAACAAATTGAAGGCGTACAAGCTGCAGGAGCAGGGATTCGACACGGTGGACGCGAATATTCAATTGGGCTTCAAGCCCGACCTGCGCGATTACGGCATCGGCGCGCAGATTCTGAAAGATTTGGGCGTGCGCAAAATGCGGCTGCTGACGAACAACCCGCGCAAGATCAAAGGGCTCGAAGGCTACGGTCTGGAAGTGGTCGAGCGGGTGCCGCTGCAGATGGAAGCGAACGAGGACAACGCCCGCTACCTGCGGACGAAGCAGGCGAAGCTCGGGCATTTGCTGGATCTCAATTCTTTGAGTGGAGAGAAAGGATGACGGACAGATGGTGAAAGTGTACGAAGGACAGCTTGTCTCGCAAGGACTGAAATACGGCGTCGTCGCCGGACGGTTCAACGAGTTCATCGTCTCGAAACTGGTCTCGGGCGCCCTCGACGCCCTCAAGCGGCACGGCGCGGACGATTCGGAGATCGAGATCGCCTGGGTGCCCGGCGCGTTCGAGATCCCGCTCATCGCGCAGAAGATGGCGGAGAGCGGCAAGTACGACGCGGTCATTACGCTCGGCGCCGTCATCCGCGGCTCGACGCCGCATTTCGACTACGTCGCGAGCGAGGTGTCCAAGGGCGTCGCGGCGATTTCGCTGAAGACGGGCGTGCCGGTCATTTTCGGCGTCCTGACGACCGACACGATCGAGCAGGCGGTGGAACGGGCCGGCACGAAGGCGGGCAACAAAGGCTGGGACGCCGCCGTCACGGCCATCGAAATGGCCAACCTGACCCGGGCCTTCAAGGCCTGATTGCCGAACAGCCGAAGCGAAAGGGAACGCTGAGCGTGACGATCCATTACAAACTCGAAACCTTCGAAGGGCCGCTCGACCTTTTGCTCCATCTGGTCGATCAGGCGGAAATCGACATCCACGAGATTTCGATCAGCGAGATTACGGACCAATATCTGGCGTACCTGAACGCCATGCAGGAGCTCGAGCTGGAGATCACGAGCGAATTTCTCGTCATGGCCGCCACGCTGCTCGCGATCAAGAGCCGGCAGCTTCTGCCGAAGCCGCCGGTCGTGGAGGAAGAATGGCCGGAAGGTTTCGAGGACCATGAAATCGATACGCGCGAAGAGCTGATCCGGCGGCTGGTCGAATACCGCAAGTACAAGGAGATCGCCGGGAAGCTGCGCGAGATGGAGACCGACCGCGGGCTCGTCTACACGAAGGAGCCCGAAGATCTGACGCCCTACATGCCGTCGAAGCCGGAGAACCCGCTCCAGGGACTCGTTCCCGCCGACCTGGCCGCGGCCTACATGCGCGCGCTGCGCCGACACGCGCGCCGCAACATCGTCTCCACGGTGAGGCGCGACGAGATTTCGGTCAAGGACCGGATCCGCGATATCGCCGAACTGCTGCGGCAGCATTCGACCGTCAAGTTCTCGAAGCTCATCCGGCGGGAAATGGACCGTCAGGAGATCGTCGTCACGTTTCTCGCCATACTGGAGCTGATGAAGCGGCGGGCGGTGTACTGCTTCCAGCACCGGCTGTTCGACGATATCGTCATTCAATGGAGAGGAGATACGGCGGCGAGTGGATTACAAGACCTTGAAATCGATTATTGAAGGGCTGCTGTTCATGGCCGGCGACGAAGGCATCAGCGCGAAGCAGCTCGGCGAAATCATCGGCTGCGATCCCGCCCTGGCGCGGGACGCGGCGGAGGAGCTCAAGGCGGATATGGTCAAGGGCGGCCGGGGCTTGCGCGTCGCCGAAGTGGCCGGCGGCTACCGGCTGACCACCGTGCCGGAACACGCTCCCTGGTTCGAGAAGCTGGCTTATACGCCCGGGCGGCAGAGCCTGTCGCAGGCCGCGCTGGAGACGCTGGCGATCATCGCGTACCGCCAGCCGATCACGCGCGTCGAGATCGAGGAGATCCGCGGCGTCAAGAGCGATCGCGCGCTGCAGTCGCTGGTGAACAAGGAGCTGATCCAGGAAGTCGGGCGCGCGGACGCGATCGGGCGGCCGATTCTGTACGGCACGACGAAAGCGTTCCTCGATTATTTCGGCCTGCCGGACCTCGGCGCCTTGCCCGAGCCGGAGGAAGCCGCGCAGGATTTGCTGGCCGAGCAGACGCAGCTCTTGTTCGAGAAGCTGGACAGCATGCAGATGACGCTGGACGAGTTCAGGGACGAAACCTGATCCGGGGACAAGATAACCCGCAATCCGATCTTGACGACGGCAGACCGGAAACGCCGCTTGGGCGCTCCGGTCCGCCGTTTTTGCATGAATGACAAGAAACGGCATGATCCGGCAGCGGCAGGGCATACTATCCATGGAAACGCGTCGGAAAGCGGGGTTGGACGATGCCGGTTGTCTGGTTTTGGATGGCCGTCGCCGCGCTTGCCGTGCTTGCGGCCGTCTGCTCCTCGGATGTCGTCGTTCGCGTGCGATACCGCCGCGTCGGCGCGGATGATGAGGCCGAGCTGGAAATCCGCGCGCTGTTCGGACTGATCCGGCGGCGGTCGGTCGTGAAGGCGTTCGACTGGTCTTGGGCGGAGACGGAATTTCTCGTGAAGCGCGGACAGGAGGACGTGACGCACATCGACCGGGACGATGTGGAGCGATTTTTCCGGAATACCAGGCTGGCCCTCCGGCTGACCTTTCATTTGACCGGCGTCGTCAGGCGGCTGACGGCCAGATTGCGGCTCACGGAACTGGAATGGCACACGGTGATCGGCGTGCGCGACGCGTTCTGGACGGCGATGCTGACCGGGGCCGCCTGGTCGATCCAGACGGGGGTGACCGGCGCCCTGTCCCGCCGTCTGCGCCTTTGCGCGCGGCCGGCGCTGCGCGTGGAGCCGCTGTTCGGTTCGTCCGTGTTCAAGACGAAGCTCGCCTTCACCGCCCGGATCCGCGCGGGGTTTCTGCTGCTTGCCGGATTGACCATGATCGGCCGGATCTTGCGCGTAAAAGGCGGATTCGAGGGTTGGGTGAAGCTGCTGACGAAGGAGAAGGCCGAGACGCAACGTACATAGCCGCGGCCCGGGCGCCTGTGCATGCCTTGATACCGTCGCATGCCCGGCCTGCGCGGCATAAAGTATCCGGCCCGGGGCAACCTAACCATGCGTGAGCAGCAGCACTATAAGGCGAAGGAGGATGTACCATGCTCGACCACCCGATCCAAGGGCTGATGGAAACCGCCATGGAGAGCATCCGGGAGATGGTGGACGTCAATACGATCGTCGGCGACCCGGTTCAGACGCCGGACGGCAGCGTCATTCTGCCGATCTCGAAAGTCGGCTTCGGCTTCGTCGCCGGCGGCTCCGACATCCGGCTGGACGGCAATTCCGAACCGACGCACGCCTCGGTCGATCAGCATAACGCGACAGTCTCGCTTCCTTTCGGCGGCGGCAGCGGCGCCGGCGTGTCGATTACGCCGATCGCGTTTCTGGTCGTCGGCTCGCAGGGCGTCAAAATCGTCTCGCTGGACCACCAGACCCACCTGTGGGAACGCGTCATCGATTCGGCGCCGAAGCTGCTTGACAAGATCTCGCTCATGATGAAAAACGGCGCGCACAAAAACGCGGACGCAGAGATCACCGCGGAGGCAACCACCGCGAACACCCCGGTTGTCTAGACCACTCGCTGCCCGATCAAGGGCAGTTTTTTTTCGGCTTAAATCGGCGCCGAAGCATTCGGGCGGGGGCTTGGACATACGATGGTACAAGACCCGGGATCGGGCCCGCCCCGGCGGGCGCCCGGTCCGTCAGTCCGCGAAGGAGGAAGCCGCAGGATGAAGCCGCGCTTGCTGTTGACGCTGGCCGTCGCCGCGCTGCTGGCATCGGCCGTCCCGCCGTCCGCCGCCGCCGCGCCCCGGCCGATTGAGACGAACGCGGAAGCCGCCGCGCTGATCGACGTCGAGTCGGGAAGGCTGCTGTACAGCCATAACGGCGACAAACGGATGCGCATCGCCAGCCTGACCAAGATCATGACCGCGATCGTCGCGATCGAGAACGGCGACTTGTCGGATGTCGTGAAGACGAGCCGCCGCGCGGCGGGCAAGGAAGGATCGTCGATCTATCTCAAGGCGGGCGAGGAGATGAGCCTCCATCACCTGCTGTACGGCCTCATGCTTCGCTCCGGCAACGACGCCGCCGTCGCGATCGCCGAGCATGTCGGCGGCTCGGAGGAAGGGTTCGTCTGGCTGATGAACGAGAAAGCCCGCGAGCTCGGCCTTGAGAACACGCATTTCATGAACCCGCACGGGCTCGACCACGACGACCATTATTCGTCCGCGAACGATCTGGCGAAGCTGACCGCCTACGCCCTGCGCAATCCGGTGTTCCGCGAAATCGTGAAGACCCGCGTCAAGAAGGTGCCGAATCCGAACGCGGAATGGGACTACACCTGGACGAACAAGAACAAAATGCTCGCGATGTACGAAGGGGCGGACGGCGTCAAGACCGGCTACACGAAGCTGGCGCGCCGCTGTCTCGTCAGTTCGGCCACGCGGAGCGGACAGCAGCTCGCGGCCGTTACGCTGAACGACGGGGACGACTGGGCCGATCATCAGCGGCTGCTCGACTGGGGGTTTCAGCACTATCCGCTGCAGACGATCGTGGAGGAAGGGCGCAAGATCGCGGGCTACAGCCTGGCCGCCGAACGCGCGTTCCGGTATCCGCTGGCGCAAGGCGAGCGGGAGCGGATCACGACGCGGCTCGTCGTCCGTCCGCAGGACGACGTCCGGACGCGGCTCGGCGACGCCGGACGGCTGGAGGTGCGGCTGGACGGCGTGCCGATCGGCGCGATTCCGCTGAAACTGCTGGAGCAGCCCGGCGCTTCGGGCCGCAAGCCGGACCGGTCCGCCGCGTCCGAGACCGCCGCGGCGCCGCGGCCGGAATCCCGGCCGGAGGCCCGGTCGCTGCTCTCCGCCCTGCGGACGGTCGGGCTGACGCTGCTCATGCGGGAGGTGTGACGCCCGTGGTCAACCTGATCTGGCTCGGCATGATCGTGCTCAGCTTCATCGCCGCCGCCGCGAACGGCCGGATGGACGAACTGACGAAGGCGGCGTTCGACGGCGCGCAGACCGGCGTCACCGTCTGTTTCGGGCTGATCAGCGTGCTCGTCTTCTGGATGGGGCTGATGCGGATCGGCGAGGACGCCGGATTGCTCGGGAAGCTCGCGGCGCTGCTCGGCCCGGCCGTCCGTCGGCTGTTCCCCGACGTGCCGAAGGATCATCCGGCGATCGGATACATCATGTCGAACATGAGCGCGAACCTGCTCGGGCTCGGCAACGCCGCGACGCCGATGGGCATCAAGGCGATGCAGGAACTGCAGAAGCTGAATCCCGATCCGAAGACGGCCACGCCCGCGATGTGCACGCTGCTCGCGATCAACACGGCAAGCATCACGCTCGTCCCGACGACGCTGATCGCAATCAGAATGAGCTTCGGCTCCGCGAATCCGGCGGAGATCGTCGGCACGACCATCGCCGCCACGGCGATCGCGACGGGCGCGGCGCTGCTGGCCGACCGCTGGTACCGCGGCCGCGCCGCCCGTCCGCCGCACCGGTCGGACGGAGCGGGCGGGCTGCCGCGGACGGTCCGCGCCGCAAGGCCGCCGCGTCCGGCGTCCGATGCGGCCGACGCGCTGCCGCCGGCATCCGGCGATTCCGGCCGTCCGCCGCGCGCGGAAGGCGGGTGAGCGGCGGTGTACACGCTCGTCACGACGATCTCCGCCTGGATGATCCCCGCGATGATCGCCTTCGTCCCGCTGTACGCGGCCTGGCGCAAGGTGCCGGTGTACGAATCGTTCGTCGAAGGCGCGAAGGACGGCTTCGGGACGGCGGTCGGCCTCATTCCGCACCTCGTCGGCATGATGACGGCGATCAGCATGTTTCGCGCCTCGGGCGCGATGGATCTGCTGCTTGCGGCGGTGCGGCCCTTGTTCGAGCGGCTGGGAGTGCCGGGCGAGGTCGTGCCGCTCGGCCTGCTCCGGCCGATCACCGGCGCGGGATCGCTGGCGTACACGACCGACCTCATCAAGACCTACGGGCCGGATTCGATGATCGGCCGCATCGCGTCGACGATCCAGGGCAGCACGGACACGACGTTGTACGTGCTCACCGTCTATTTCGGCGCGGTCGGCATCCGCCGCACGCGCTACGCGCTCAAGGTGGGGCTGTTCTCGGATCTGGTCGGTTTCGTCGCCGCCGTCGCCGTTTGTCTGCTTGTTTTTGGATGACAGATCAAGGCCGTATGCGTGAAACGGGAACTTCCGGTGAACCGTCGCCGGCGGTTCCCGTTATTCGTGCTTCGGGCGGCGCGCTTGTGATTTTGCCCCCGGACGGGTATGATGTTGACAAGAGGTGACAACGATTGGAACGACTGCAGAAAATCATGGCCCGCGCCGGGATCGCATCGCGTCGGAAATGCGAGGAGCTGATTCTGTCCGGCCAGGTGGAAGTGAACGGCGAAGTCGTCCGCACGCTCGGCGCGAAGGCCGATCCGGCCGCCGACGAGATCAAGGTCGCCGGACGCCCCATCCGGGCCGAGAACAAGCTGTACTTCGCCTTCAACAAGCCGAAGGGCGTCATCGCGAGCGCGCGCGATCCGGAAGGGCGCAGGGTGGTGGCCGATTATTTCCGCGGCGTCAAGGAACGGGTCTACCCGGTCGGACGTCTCGACTACGATACGGAGGGTCTCCTCATCGTCACGAACGACGGCGATTTCGCCAACAAGCTGACCCATCCTTCCGGCCATATTCCGCGGACGTACCACGCCGTCGTGAAGGGCGTTCCGCACGGCACGCTGCTGGAGAAGCTGGCGGAAGGCATCCGGCTGGACGACGGCGTGACGGCGCCCGCGAAAGTCGAGTACCGCGACGTCGACCCGGACAAGAACGAGGCGACCATCGAGATCACGCTGTATGAAGGGCGCAACCGGCAGGTGCGGCGGATGTTCGAGGCGATCGGCCATCCGGTGAAGCGGCTCAGGCGCGTGCGCTTCGGCAGCCTGACGCTGCAGGGCATTCCCCGCGGCAAGTACCGCGCGCTCGCCCCGGAAGAGGTGAAGGCGCTGCTTATGGAAGCCGAAAGGTCACATAAAGTTCATAAATAGCGATTCAGCCCGGAGCCCCAAGGCGCCGGGATTCGTTATAATGATGGAGAATAACGGTTCACGCGGAAAGGTGGACGGCGGATGAAAGGCCGGGAACGCAAGATCACGCAATACGTCATCCTGATCGGCATTCTGCTGCTCGGCGGCTATGCGGTCGGCAAGACGCTGTTCGCGCCGGACGAGGAGAAGCCGAAGATCGGCGGACGTCCGCCGGCGTTCGGGCAAGTGGCCGATATCGAAGGCAATCTGCACAGCCTGGACGATTACAAGGGGCGGCCCGTGATCATCAATTTCTGGGGCACCTTCTGCCCGCCTTGCGTGGAGGAAATGCCGGCGATTGACAGACAATATCAGAAATACCGCGATCAGGGGCTCGCCGTGCTCGCGATCAACCTGAGCGAGGACGACATTACGGTGCGCGATTTTCTGAGAAAGTTCGATCTGCATTACACGATCCTGCGCGACAGGAACCGGATGATCGAGAAAAAATATGCGCTGCGTTCCTATCCGACAACGTTCTTCGTCAGCCGCGACGGACGCATCCGGGACATCAAGGTCGGCGGAATGACCGACGGGGAAATCGAACAGCGCATTCTGAAACTGCTGGAGGCGTGACGTTGGAAAGGAGCAGGCGGCATTGGCGGCATTGTTTGAAAACACGAAATGCGAATGCGGGCACCAGAATCCGCCGGACACGACGCTCTGCGAATCGTGCGGAAAGCCGCTCGGCGAGGAGGCGCTGTCGGACAGGCCGCTCGAGATGCGGTACGACGGCGTGGCGCGCCGGTCGCAGAAAGCGAATCCGAATCTGATCGACCGCGTCTGGAATTTCTTCTCCTCGGTCAAGGTGGCCGTCGTGCTGATCGTCATCACGCTGACCGGCGCGATGCTCGGCACGATCTATCCGCAGGAGAACACGTTCATCACGTTCGATCCCGCCTATTACGAGGAGAACTACGGACTGGCCGGCAAAATCTACTACGCGCTCGGCTTGTCCCATACGTACGAGTCGTGGTGGTTCATCACGCTGCTCGTCATGATCGGCGCGTCGCTCGTCATCTGCAGCCTCGACCGGGTGCTGCCGCTGTACCGGGCGCTGAACAAACAGCAGATCCGCAAGCACATCCAGTTTCTGACGCGCCAGCGGGTAACCTGTTCCGCAGACCTGGAAGGCAGCGCGGAAGAATGGACGATGCGGCTTGCCGAACAGCTCAGGAAAAAAAGATTCCGCGTCGCGGCGGAGAAGACGGCGCTGCTCGCCGAGAAGAACCGGTTCAGCCGCTGGGGGCCGTATATCAATCACATCGGGTTGATCCTTTTCCTGCTGGCCGTGCTCGCCCGCGCCATCCCCGGCTGGCAGCTTGACCAGTACGTGGCCGTGCGGGAAGGCGAGGCTGTGCCGATTCCCGAAACGCCCTACTATGTGAAGAACACGGCGTTCGAGGTGGAGTATTACACGGACGACGAGCTGCCGGAACGCCTGAAGGGGACGCTTCGCCCGAAACGGTTCGAGACGAAGGCCGAGCTGTACGTGTGCGAAGCGAATTGCGGCAGCACGGCGCTGGAGCCCGTCCTGCGGAAGGTGATGACGCACGACATCCGCGTCAACGATCCGCTCGAGTACAAGGGGCTCAAGCTGTACCAGTTCGACTACGACACGACGCCGAGGCTCAGGACGATCCGGCCGGTGCTTACGGATCTGAAGAGCGGCGAATCCTACGGTCCGTTCGAGCTGTCGATTCTCGAGCCGGAGCCGGAATACGAGCTCGGCCCCTACAAGCTGAAGCTGATCACCCGGTTCCTCGACTTTACGGTGAACGCGGCCGGCGAGCCGGCGAACCTGTCAACCCAGCCGAACGCGCCGGCGTTCCTGTTCCTGATCCAGGGGCCGGGCCTGCCGGCGGAAGGGGAGACGTTCTTCTACTTCCCGATCCGGACCGACCGCGAGCGGTTCGGACAGGACCTGATCAACGGCGAGATGGCCGAACGGTTCGACATCCGCGTGACGGACATGGCGAACGTGGAATTCGCCGGCGACGTCAGCTATCTGAACGTCCGTGTCGACCGGGCACTGCCCTACATTTTCGTCGGCGCCTTCATCTCGCTGATCGGTCTTGTGATGGGCTTCTACTGGCAACATCGCCGGGTATGGCTGCGCATTGACGACGGCCGGCTGACGCTCGGCGCGCATACGAACAAGAACTGGTACGGGCTGAGGGCGGAAGTCGCCGCCGCGTTGCGCGGAGCGGGCCTCGACGTCGACCCGAAGTCGCTGGATAACGGAGGGAAAAGAACGTGAACTGGCTATCCATCAGCAGCGGAGCGTTCATCACCGCGTTTGCGCTCTACTGCGCCGCGTTCCTGCTATATGTGATCGCTGTAATCGGAAGAAAATGGAAAAATCGCGAACCGGCCGCCCATTTGCGCAAATGGTCGGGCGTCGCGTTCGTCTTCTCGTCGCTCGGCCTCGCCGCCCATCTCGTCTATTTTTTCGCCCGGTGGGCGGGGGCGGGCCACATTCCGACGAGCAACATGTACGAGTTTCTGACGATGCTCGGCATGGCGATCATGATCGCGTTCACGGTTTTGTTCGCGATCTACCGCTCGCCGCTGCTCGGCATGTTCGCGCTGCCGCTGACGATTCTGATCATCGCGTACGCCGCGGTCTTCCCGCAGGAAGTTCAGCCGCTTGTGCCGTCGCTCCAGTCCAACTGGCTGCGGCTGCATGTGACACTCGCCGCGCTCGGCGAAGCGTTTTTCGCCGTCGGCTTTGCCGCCGGCCTCATGTACTTGCTGCGCGTGACCGATTATAACGACAAGAGCGCTTCCGCGCGCAGATCCCGGAGATGGCTTGAATTTTCGCTGTACGTGCTGATTGTCGTCGCCGGCTTCATCATCACGGTGTTCGCGTTCCGCGGCGCCGGCTACGAAGCTCTTTTCGTGCAGCAAAAGCTTTCGATCGACGCGCGCGGCAACGAGCAACTGACGACGGAGACCGTCGAGTATCAGCTTCCGCCGATCGTAAAGCCACATGCCAGCGAGCCCGAATCCATCCGGCCTTTCCTGGGGCTCGACCAGCCGCTGTTCGAAGCGCCGGGCTGGATGAACGGCGTGAACGCGGGACGGAAGCTGAACACGGTGATCTGGTCGATGATCAGCGGCACGATCCTGTACGGACTGCTCAGGCTTCTCGCGCGCAGGCCGCTCGGCGCCGTCATTCATCCGCTGCTGGACGGCATCGATCCGGACGATCTGGACGAGATCAGCTACCGGGCGATCGCGATCGGGTTCCCGATCTTCACGCTGGGCGGCCTCATCTTCGCGATGATCTGGGCGGAGCAGGCGTGGGGGCGGTTCTGGGGCTGGGACCCGAAGGAAGTCTGGGCGCTCATCACGTGGCTTTTTTACAGCGTGTATCTGCATCTCAGACTGTCCCGCGGATGGCACGGACTCAAGTCGTCGTGGCTTTCGGTCATCGGTTTTCTCATCGTGATGTTTACGCTGATCGGCGTCAACCTGGTCATCGCCGGCCTTCACTCGTACGCCGGCGTGAGCTGATTCATGAGCGTTGCTGAAGGAGAGTGGGAGCGGTGTCGGAACAGACGGAACGGATTCTGGTTGTGGATGACGAGGAGCGCATCCGGCGGCTGCTGCGCATGTATCTCGAGAAGGAGAACTACCGGATCGACGAGGCGGAGGACGGGGAGCAGGCGCTCCGGCTGGCGCTCGAGCGCGACTATGATCTCGTCATCCTCGATCTGATGCTGCCCGGCATGGACGGCATCGAAGTCTGCTCGAAACTCAGGCAGTCGAAGGCGACGCCGGTGCTCATGCTGACCGCCAAGGGCGAAGAGATGAACCGGGTGCAGGGGTTCGAAGCCGGCGCGGATGATTATGTCGTCAAGCCGTTCAGCCCGCGCGAAGTGATCTACCGCGTGAAGGCGATCCTCCGCCGCTCTTCGGCGACCGCCTATCTGACGCGGGAGACGCACGCGAGCAACAACATCGTGTTCCCGCATCTGATGATCGAGCATGACGCGCATCGCGTCACGGCGAACGGTCAGGAAGTCCAGCTCACGCCGAAGGAATACGAGCTGCTCCACTATCTGGCGCTGTCACCGGACAAAGTGTTTACCCGGGAAGATCTGCTGAAGGATGTGTGGAACTACGAGTTTTTCGGCGATCTGCGCACGGTCGACACCCATGTGAAACGGCTGCGCGAGAAACTGAACCGGGTGTCGCCGGAAGCGGCGGCGATGATCACGACGGTATGGGGCGTCGGATACAAGCTCGAGGTGCCGAAGTGACATGATCCTGCGCTTCGTGCGGAGCGTCGTCTTCAAGCTGTGGGCGACGATCATCGGGCTGGTCGCGGTCGTCCTCGTCATTCTCGGCATGTTTCTGCTGCAATACATCGATCTGGCGTTCTCGAACAACGCCTACAATGTGAAATTGCTGTTCGTCATTACGGGCGTCATCGGCTTTCTGCTGACGACGTTCTTCGCTTTTTTCCTGTCGTTCAAGATCACCCAGCCGCTGCTCGAAATGAAGCGGGCGGCGGATCTGATCGCGCAGGGCGATTACCGGATGCGTCTGCCGATCCGCTCCACCGACGAGATCGGCGAGCTGGCGGGCACGTTCAACCATATGGCCGCCGAGGTCGACAAGCTGATCCGCGATCTGCAGCACGAGAAAGACCATCTCGCCGGCATCCTGCGCAGCATGACGGACGCCGTCATCACCTTCGACGCCCTGGGGCGGACGATCCAGTCCAATCCGCAGGGCGAGGACATGTTGAAGCGGTGGGCCGCCATCGCGTGGGAAGGCGAACCGGACGCGGATGAGATGCATGACGGCGTGCCGGGGCCGCTGCGAGAACTGTACGATGCCGTGCTGCGGGAAGGGCGGGACATGAACGGCAAAGTTCACGTCCAGAGCGAGGTCTGGTCGGTCGTCATGGCGCCGCTCAAATCGGAGCAGGGCGTGCGGGGAGCCGTCGCCGTGCTGCGCGACGTGACGGAAGAATTCCGGCTGGAGAAGCTCAGAACCGATTTCATCGCGAACGTTTCGCACGAGATCCGCACGCCGCTGTCGATGCTCCAGGGATACAGCGAGGCGCTGCTGGACGACATCGCGGCGTCGCCCGAGGAGCGGCGCGACATCGCCCGCATCATCCATGACGAGTCGGTCCGGATGGGGCGGCTCGTGAACGACCTGCTCGATCTGGCGCGGATGGAGAACGGCCATTTCGAGATCAAGCAGCAGGTGGTGAACATCGGCGACCTTATCCGTCGCGTGCACCGCAAATTTCTTGTCTACGCGAAGGAGAGGGGCATCCGGCTGGACAGCGCGCTGCCGGATCGGCCGCTCATCCTGATGGCCGCGGATGAGGACCGGCTTGAGCAGGTGCTCACGAACCTGCTCGACAATGCTCTGCGCCATACGCCGGCCGGCGCGGCGATCGAGCTTGCGGCGGAACCGGCGGCGGTGGACGGCCTTAAGGCTGTCCGCGTCGTCGTGCGGGATGAAGGGCAGGGCATTCCGGCGGAAGACTTGCCGTACATCTTCGAGCGGTTCTACAAGGCCGACAAGGCGCGCAAGCGCGGCGCGAGCTCCGGCACGGGGCTCGGCCTTGCCATCGTGAAGAACATCGTCGAGGCGCACCGCGGCCGAATCAGCGCGGAGAGCGAGGTCGGGCGCGGCACGGCGTTCACGCTGCTGCTTCCTGTCGAACCGGCGCAGCCGAACGGTTGACCGGCCGTCGAATCGATGGGGCTTTTCTTGTTCGTCGTGGAACAGGCGTTGCAGGATTGGAGATGAAACAAGGGCTTGATCCTCCATATCCGTTCAACGAACGGCGGAGATCAAGCCCTGGTTGCATTTATGGCTTACACATGGATTTCCTTCGCGTTCCTGAGGTCCGGCAGTCTGGAGATTTCCGCCAGCACGTCCTTCGGCACGGGCTTGTCGACGGACAGCACCATGATCGCTTCGCCGCCGACCAGTTTGCGGCCGACCTGCATCGTCGCGATGTTGACGTCGTTCGAGCCGAGCAGCGTGCCGACGCGGCCGATGATGCCCGGCTTGTCATGATGGCTGACGAGCACGAGATTGCCTTCCGGCGCGATGTCCACCGGGAACTGGTCGATCTGGACGATGCGGGCGCCGAGACCGTTGAGCAGGGTGCCGGAGACGAGCCGCTCCTCGCCTTTCGCGCGCAGCTTCACCGTGATCAGGTTGGTGAAGCCTTTGTGCGTGTACGATTTGTTCGACACAATGTTGACGCCGCGCGTCTTCGCGAGGTGCAGGCTGTTCACCAGGTTGACCTGATCGTCGCCCAGATGATGCGAGAGCACGCCCTTGACGACGGAACGGGTCAGGGAAGAGGTGTCGATATCGGCGACTTCGCCCGAATAGCTGACGCTGATTTCTTCCACCGCGCCGTCCGCGAGCTGGGCGGCGACTTTGCCGAGCTTCTCGGTAAGCGGATAGTACGGCTGGAGCTTGTTCAGAACCTCGGAAGGAATCGACGGCATGTTCACCGCGTTCTTGAACGGCTCGCCGCGCAGAATATGGAGCACCTGTTCCGACACGTCGATCGCGACGTTCTCCTGCGCCTCGACCGTCGATGCGCCGAGATGCGGCGTCACGATGATCTTCGGATGGCGGAGGAACGGATGATCCGGCGCCGGCGGTTCCGATTCGAACACGTCGAAGGCCGCTCCTGCGACGATGCCGCTCTCGATCGCTTCGACCAGCGCCTGCTCGTCGATGATACCGCCGCGCGCGCAGTTGATGATGCGCATGCCCGGCTTCATGATCTCAAATTGCGGGCGCGAGATCATGTGCCGGGTTTCCGGCGTGAGCGGGGTGTGGACCGTGATGAAATCCGCCGTCCGCACGATGTCCTCGACGGAGGACAGTTTGACGCCCAGCTTGTCCGCCCGCTCTTCCGTCAGGAACGGGTCGTAGCCCAGCACTTCCATGCCGAAAGCTTTCGCCCGGATGGCCACTTCGCTGCCGATCCGGCCCATGCCGAGCACGCCCAGCTTCTTGTTGCGCAGCTCGACGCCGACGAACGATTTGCGGTCCCATACCCCGGAGATCGTCTTGGCGTACGCCTGCGGAATATGGCGGGCGAGCGCCATCATCATCGCGAACGTGTGCTCGCAGGTGGTGATCGTGTTGCCGTCCGGCGCGTTGATGACGACGATGCCGCGCTCGGTTGCGGCCGCCAGATCGATGTTGTCGACGCCGACGCCCGCGCGGCCGACCACTTTCAGCTTCTTGCCGGCGTCCATGATGCGGGCGGTGACCTTCGTCTGGCTGCGCACGAGCAGCGCGTCGTAATCGCCGATGACGGCGGCGAGCTCGTCTTCGCCCAGGCCCGCCTTCTTGTCGACGGCCACGTCTTCCGCATCGATCAACTGCTGGATGCCGTGATCGCTGATCGAATCCATTACGAGAACTCTGAACATGCCCCCAATGAACCTCCCGTGCCAAAATGCAAAATAAGGAAACCCCCGCCCGATGCGTCTGCCGTCTCGGACGAGAGTTTCATATCACGCATTGCACTGATATGGCTTGCAGACTTTAACTATTTTATAGCAAACATCGTAATCGCGCAATTGTCATTGTTGCTTAAACTATGAAAATTTCAGCAACAATGATGAGGGGAGGGATCGCGCTGTGTTCAGCCTCCGCTGAACATCGGAAGCTGCGGGAGCAGCTCGCCGGCGCCGTAGACGTCCCGCCTCTCCAGGAAATCGCCGCTGCGGACGGCTTCCGTACGGAGAAGGATGTCCACCGCCTCATCAACGGACGCGATCCCGAAACCCGCCGCCTGGCCGGATTCGAAGAAATGGTCGACCCGCGCCGTCAGATCCTGCGGATAATAGTCCTTGAGCATCCGTCGCTCCTTGAGCAGCCCGGCCGCGACCGCGTTCTTCATGAGGAGCGGCTGCCTGTTCCAGGCTTCGACCGTCATTCCGGAACCGTCCGGGATCTGGTCCGGGTAATCCGGGTCGAGGGAAGCCCCCCAGAGCACCATGGCGTCAAAATATTGCTTCTCCGCCAGCAGCGCGTAATCGATCGCCTGCCGGTACAGCTCGTCCTCGCCGATCCGGCGGATGACGGTCTGCGCATCCGCGGCCTCGGCGGCATGCCGGTTGAACGTCTCCGAGAACAGCTTCAGGCTCTTCAGCACATTCGTCTGGGCGTCGATGAGCAGCGGCGAGGCCGCCGGCATGTCCGCGCGCTCCGCTTCCTTGTAGCGGTCGCTCGCGGCCGAGGACAGCGCTTTGAGCCGCTTGGCCGGATCCGCCGTCTGACCGGCTTTCAGCTTCGACGCTTCCCGGATCCATTCGCCGGCGAAGGAACGGAACGGCTGATAGACCGTATAGTAGTACGACAAGAGATCCTGCTGCTGATAGGCCGTGACGGCCGGCGGCGACGTCTCTCCTTTCTTCGGCGCAAACCGCGCTTCGGTCCGTTCCGTCCCGATCTTCATGCCGAGGAAGAAGGTGGCGACGGCTACAGCCAGCATGAACAGAAATCCGAGGCTGAACAGCAACTCCGTCCGTGGCAATCGCTTTTCCATGACAGTCTCCTTCATACGATGTATGATAGAGTAGAGCGTTCTCCAGTATAGGGGAAAATAACGAAAAAGGAAACATGCGGTCGAACGATGAAAAAATTCAACATGCGCAACTTCAGACTGCGGCGCGTCACCGTGGACGATCTGGATGACCGGATGCTGCTCGTCAATCTGTACGCGACGCAAGCCCTTATGCTTATTATCGGAACGGCCTGGCTGATTTTTCAGGGGCGAAATCCGATTGCGCTGCTGACATGGCCGAACGGCCCGCAATTTTTGTATTGGGGCGCCGGACTCGCGGCCGCCGCGCTTCTGGTCAATCTGGCCGCGGAGCGCTGGATGCCCGGGGAAGCGGCGGACGACGGCGGCGTCAACGACAGGCTGTTCCGCAGCCGGCCGATCTGGCATATCCTGCTGATCTCGGCGACCGCGGCGCTGTGCGAAGAGCTGCTGTTCCGCGGCGCGTTGCAGCATCATCTCGGACCTTACTGGACCAGCATCGTGTTCGCGACGATCCATGTCCGCTATCTGAAGCACTGGATTCCGACGGGCCTCGTTTTCCTGACCAGCTACGGGCTCGGATGGATCTATAGCGAGACCGGAACGCTATGGGCGCCGATCGCCGCGCATTTTCTGATCGATGCCGCGGGCGGTCTGATGATTCGGTTTCGGAGGGAATCATGAAGGATCAACAAGACGATTTTCCGTTGTCAAGGCGGCGTTCCCGTTCTTCTTCAATCCCGCAATCGCCGCCGGATGGCCGCCGTGCGGGCGAAGAGAAGGCGGATGAGACGCCGCTGCCGCCGCGCCGGGTGAAATTTCCGTCGAATAAATATCAGACGGCGCGTTGGTTCTACAATGCGCTCATCGTGCTGTTCCTGGCGCTGATGACGGCGTTGTTCCTGTACGGGCGCGAATTGTCCGGAGAATGAAGCATGCTATGCGGGAGAGCTTCGGCGGGAAAGGAGGTCGGGCGCGTGATCGTGTGGTGCGCCGCGGCGGCTGCCGCCGCATGCGCGGCGCTCGGGGTCTTCATGGCGCGGGAAGCGTTCCGCGTGCGGCTGCGCCGGGAAGAAGTTGTACTGCCGAGGTTGCCCGAGGCGTTTGACGGTTTCCGCGTTTTCTTCATCAGCGACATTCACCGGCGATCTGTCCGGCCACTGATACCCCTCCTTGCCGCGGAAGCCGGCGGCGCGGATCTCGTGCTCATCGGCGGCGATCTGAAGGAGCGCGGCGTGCCGGCCGGCCGGGTTCGGGCGAATGTCAGGCTGCTGGCGGGCATCGCGCCGGTTTATATGGTTTTCGGCAACCACGATTATGACGAAGACGTCGAATCGCTGGTCGAATTGTTGCGGGAAGAGCGGGTTACGTTGCTCAGGAACGACTCGCGCGTCATCGAACGAGGCGGCCGGAGGATCCGGCTGGCCGGCGTCGATGATCTGAGCGCGGGGCGGGACGATGTCCGCGCCGCATTGCGGGGCGGAGTCCGGCCCGGCCGCCTGCCGTCCTGCACCATACTGCTGGCGCACGATCCGCTGATCGTCGAGCGGATGACGGCCGAGGACGCGCGCCGGACGGATCTCATCCTCGCCGGACATACGCACGGCGGCCAGATCGTCCTTCCGTTCATCGGGCCGCTGGCCCGCGGCCATCTTCGCTATTTGCGCGGCTGGCGGAATCCGCCGCGACGCAAAACAGCCGGCGGCTCAAGAAGCCCCCGGCTGTTCGTAAGCTGCGGCTACGGCACATCGCATCTCCCGCTGCGCCTTATGGCGCCGGCGGAAGCCCATCTGTTCACGCTTCGCTGCCTTCGCCGTCCGTCCGGGAAGGCGCCGGAATCTCGATGAGCGCCGGATCGAGGAAGCCGTATCCCTCCTCTTCGATCTTGCCGAGCAACTCCTCGAGCGCTTCCGCGGTCCAGGGCAGCTCGTGCATCAGAATGTTGGCCCCGGGATGAAGCTGGTCCAGCACGTTCTCGATCACGGCGTCCGGTTTGTTCTTCGTGCTCGCGTCCCAATCTAGCGATCCGTTCGACCACGTCGTGAAGAGCAGCCCGAATTCTTCCGCGATCCCTTTCACATATTCGCCGCCCGAACCGAAAGGCGGTCGGAACATCTTCGGCGCCTCGCCGATCGTCTCCTCCACGAGCCTCTGGACGCGGCCGATCTGCTCGCGCACGACCTCTTCTTGTTCTTTCTTCAGGTCGATGTGGTCCCAGGAATGGTTGCCGATCGCATGCCCCCGTTCATGGATCAGCTCGAGCAGCTCGGGCTGCTTGACCGCGCGGTAGCCGTTCACGAAGAAGACCGCCTTCGCCTGGTGGCTGTCCAGCGCGTCTAGCATCTGTTCCAGCACCGTCCGATCCTTCGGACCGTCGTCGAACGTCAGCAGCACGACTTTCTTTTCCGCCGCCCCATCAATCGGTTCGAACCGGTACACGCCGTTCATCCGGTACTGCGGAGCAGGCGGAGCGCCGGCGCTGCCTTCGTCTTCTTCGGCTCCGGACTGTTCGCCGGACATTGCCGGATCATCGGTGGATGCGCCGGATTCATCGGCGACGCTGTCCGTCCCGTCATCCGGCTCCGGCTGCGCCGTTTCGTTTGCCGCCCCGTCGTCGGCCGAACCGGCGCCACCCGTCTGAATTTCAGCGCCTTCCTTGTCCGCTGCGCCCTGTCCGCACGATGTCATCAGCAGCATCGCGGCCGCAAGCGCAAGCGCCGGTTTTCTCCACATCGCCATCCCTCCTGTGGTGTCGCCAACATTGTAACACGGCGCGGCGTCTCCCATCCATCGACACCGGTTTCCTGATTTTGATCGGGATTGGCGGCTTTTGCGCGGGCAACACTAGGTACGCAATCCATTTGACACACGAGGAGGGACCCGCGTATGCGCATGCGCGGATTTATGGCGGGCGGCCTGATCGGAATCGCGGCCGGCATCATCCTGGCCCGCCGAAAACCGGGTTCGGTCGATTGGCTCGTTCGCAGGGCGGAACGCATGATGACCGGCGCGAAGCAAAAAGTGATCGAGCAGGTGCTGAACCGCCGGTTCGGCGCCGGGGAGCGCGAAGGCGGGAAGGAATCCGACAAGGCCAAGTCCGGTTCGACATGGAACACGATCCGCACGTTGATCAACGCGGACGCCCGCGTGAAACACGAAGCGGAGCGGATTCTGGCCGAAGCCGGCGACGCGGCGTCCGGACAGGACAAGCCGCATTGAAGTCGTCCGACAGGACAAGCCGCCGCATCGGGGACGGCAGAACAGGACAATCAGCGTTGAGGGCGTGGGAACAGGGAAAGCCGCAGTCAGGGCGGGCAGCATTTTCGCGCAATTCACCCGGGCGGGGCCGGCCGTGCCGGATTTGGCTTGCGGAGCCCCGCCGGAAAGCCGGCGCGTGCCGGGATGCCGCGTATTGCGGGTCTGCCCGCGGAGCTCTCTGGAGAGGCGGCGCGGCCTTGTTGCGGGCGTGATGCGGGGGACCGCGAGCTGTCCCGCACCCTCACGTGAGAAAATGAAGCGAAGATTCTTCCTCATATTTCGGGGAAATCGAGCGATTGCTCCGAAATTGAGGAAATTTCTTCGCTTATTTTTGCAGTATACTGGGACCGCCGCCGAACAGGCGCGTGATTCCCCGTCCGCCGGTCAGCGGCTTCCCGCGCGACGCCCGCGGGGGCGCCTGAGTCCCCGTCCGCCGCCCGTTTTTTGCTGCCGCGCGGAATTGGGTTTGCTTTCTTCCTCGTTTCCTAGTGCAATTCACCGGCATCCGTGATAACATAGAAGCAAGATCTTGCCTGTGGACATGGGTTCGTCCGGCAAGGTCGCAAGGCGGAAACGTACGATGCTGCAGAGGGGGAGAGCCATCATGAAGATTGAGCGGCTCGGTCAGGACAAGATCCGCATCTTCCTGACGTTGGACGACCTCCTTGAACGGGGGATCCAGAAGGAGGACTTGTGGCGCGAAATTCCCAAGGTGCACGAACTGTTCAGCGAAATGATGGACCAGGCGTACAGCGAACTGGGATTTGAAGCCAGCGGTCCCCTGGCGGTCGAAGTGATCGGACTTCCGGCGCAAGGGATGGTTGTCATCGTCACCCGAGGCAGCGGAGACGTCGATCATCACGGTTATGTGGATGATGACGAACGTGAGCAAGACGACGAGATGTACGAAATGGAACTGACGCTGGAGATCAGCGACACGATCCTCTACGCGTTCCGGGATTTCGAAGACGTCGTCGCCGCGGCGCGCCGGCTTGCCGCAGCCGGTCCGGGAATCGGCGGCAAGCTCTATGCCTACAAGGGGCTGTACCTGCTTGCATTCGACTCGTCGGGAGTCGAGCAATCCCGTTACCAGGCGATTACCGCGGTGCTCGCCGAATACGGCGAAGCGGCGTCCGTGACGGAAGCCGTGCTGGAGGAATACGGCAAAGTCATCTTCGCATCCGATGCCGTGAAAGAGATCAACGAGCGGTTCTGATCTCAGTCTACCGGCTGTCCGATATTGAAGCGCATCCGAAGGCGAAGGTTCGCTCTCGGGCGCGCTTCTGTCATTCATGCGGGCTTCGCGTGGGCGGCAGCGCCCCGGGGGAAAAGGAGGGATGGCCGCATGTGGATGTTGTCGATGCTCACGGCGGCCGTCGCGCCGGGCGTCGCGCTGCTCGCCTATTTTTATCTCAAGGACCGCTATGACGCCGAACCGATTCACATGGTCGCGCGGATGTTCATTTTCGGCGCGCTTATCGTGCTGCCGATCGCCGTGATCCAGCGCGGCCTCGCGCTCGAACTTGGCGAGTCCCCGTTCGTGCAGGCGTTCCTCGTCTCGGCGGGCATCGAGGAAGCGATGAAATGGTTCGTGCTCTACCATGTCATTTACAACCATACCGAATTCGACGAGCCCTATGACGGCATCGTCTACGCCGCCGCCGTCTCGCTCGGGTTCGCCACGCTCGAGAACGTGCTGTACGCGCTGCTGTTGCCGGCATCGTTCGGAGCGCTCATCCTGCGGGCGCTGCTGCCCGTATCCGGCCATGCGCTGTTCGGGGTGCTGATGGGCTACCATATCGGCAAAGCGAAGTTTGCGAGCGCGAATTCGGGCAGGCATCTCGCCGCTTCGTTCCTGATACCGTTATTCTGGCATGGCGCGTTCGATTATATTCTGCTCGTGTTCAAGCACTACTGGATGCTGCTGATCGCGCCGCTCATGGTCTATCTGTGGATCCGGGGCGGGCTGAAAATCCGGCGCGCCAACGACCGTTCGCCCTTCCGCTCGATTCCGCGCGAAGACGAGATTAAAATGCAGCGGATCCGTCCATAATGGGCTAAGAAAGCGAAGCGAAACGGCCGGCGCCGCTCCTTCGAGCGGGCGTAGCCGTTTTGCGTCCAAAGACAAGTCGACGGTAAGCGAGAACCTTACAGGGACTTGTCTTTCATGAAAGGACGGTCAACGCGACGTGACGACAGCGGCATCGAACCGGGTGAAAGTGCGCATCCGCTGCAGGCGGTGCGGCGAGAAATTCATCCTTCGCGGCAGGCGGGACAAAGGCCGGATCGATACCGGCTTCCGCCAGTGCCTGTGCGACAATACCGACGACTTCGAGATTGACGAGCACTGGGAGTGATCGTCAGCGGTGCATAAAGCTCCTTTCGCCCAAGCAAACTAACGCCAAGTTTGCCAGCGAAAGGAGCTTTGCCTTATGTATACGCGTCTCAGCGCGGTGCTTTTCCCGGTCTTCGCCGTTTTGCTCGCAGGCGCCGCCTTTTGGGGATACCGGGAGCACCAGGAGAAGAACAGCCTGCTCATCAAGGCGGAGAACCAGTACCAGCGCGCATTTCACGAACTCAACGCGCACATCGACGAGCTGCACGAGCAGCTTGGCAACACGCTCGCGGTGAATGCGTCTTCGCATTCGTACCAGCGGAAGGGTCTGATCAACATCTGGCGCATCACGAGCCAGGCGCAGGGCGAGGTCAACCAGCTTCCGCTCACGCTGCTGCCGTTCAACCGGACCGAGGAATTTCTGTCGAGAATCGCCAATTTTTCGTACAAGACGGCGATTCGCGACCTGACGAAGCAGCCGCTGACCGAACAGGAACTGGCCACGTTGAAAACGTTGTATGAGTCGGCCGAAGATATCGCCAGGGATTTGCACGCGGTGCAGGAGAAGGTGCTGGCCGACAACCTGCGCTGGATGGATGTCGAGCTGGCGCTGGCTTCCGAAGATTCGCCGCGGGACAACGCGATCATCGACGGCTTCAAGACGGTGGAGGGCAGCGTCGCCAAATACGCGGAATTGGATTGGGGACGTCCGGTTGCCGCCATGTACCGCAAACGGACGGTCGACATCCTGTCGGGAGCGCCCGTGTCCGCAGACGATGTGCGGAAAAAAGCAGCAAAGCTGATCGGCATCCAGGATCCGTCCGTTGTGCAGGTTACGGAGAACGCGCGGGGCACGGAGTATGCCGTCTATTCCGCCGCCGTGAACACGGACGACGGCGTGACGATCCAGATGGACTTCACGACGCGGGGCGGAGCGTTGATCTGGTACATGAATCCGCGCGAAATCGGTCCCCGAAAATCGGCCAGCCTCGATGACGCCGAACGGGCGGCGCGCCAATTTCTGAAGGAGCGCGGCTATCCGGAAATGAAGGCGATCGCGGTCGACCCTTACGACAACGCGGTGAATCTGACTTACGCGCCGGTTCAGGACGGAGCGGTCATCTACCCGGAGAAGCTGACGGTCAAGGTGGCGCTTGACCGCGGCGAAGTGGTCGGACTGCAGGCGGCCGATTTCGTCTACGAGCACAAGGAGCGGAAATTGCCGAAACCGGCGATCGACGAAGCGGCGGCCAGGGCAAAGCTGAATCCCGGATTCGAGATCGAACGGTCGCAACTCGCCGTCATCCGGAACGATCTGGACGAGGAAGTGCTTTGCCATGAATTCAACGGGCGGATCAACGGCGGACGGTACAGAATCTATATTAATGCGGAGAACGGCGTGGAAGAGAAAATCGAACGATATCGGACGGCAGATGACGCCGGAGCGGGGCGGGAGCAGGCGCAAGCCGGATAAATCGGGATTCGCGCCGCAATTCCTGCTGGTTGTGTCTTTCTTCCCATGTTATAATTTCATGTAATGGGGGGGAAGACCGAATTGGAGCCGAAAGTAAACACGTTCCTGTATTTGCAAGTGGCATCTCCGGACGAAGAAGAAGCGAAGGCGGTATACAAATCGCGCATCGCTGACGCCCAGGATGATACGCTGTACATCGAGGTGCCGCTCGAGGAAAACACCGGCCGGTACAAACGGCTGTTTCTCGGGGACGAACTATCGGCTTACTACCTGACGGAAGGCGGCGTGAAGCATTATTTCAACACGCATGTGCTCGGATTCCGCGACGATGTCATCAAGCTGGTCGCCATCCGCAAACCGGATCCCGATTCGATCCGCAAAGTGCAGCGGCGCAGCTTCCTCCGCGTCACGGCGGTGCTGGAGCTGGCCGTCAAGCTTGCGAATCAGGTTCGTTTTCTGGCGTACACGGACGACATCGGCGGAGGAGGCGTCTCCTTCATCACGGATCCCCGGTGGTCGCTCAATGCCGGTGACGTGATGGAGTGCTGGGTGCTCCTGCCCTACAAGAACGGGACGATCGAGCACGCTTTCTTCAAGCCGGAAGTCGTGCGGGTGAAGAAACTCGAGTCCGGCCGGTACCAGGTCATGGCCAAGTTCATCGAAATCTCGGACAGCGAACGACAGAAAATTATCCGATACTGTTTCGAGCGTCAGCTCGAATTCCGCAAGCGTTGACGCGCATCCGTCCGCCGCGCATCGGATTCCCTTTTTCCGGGAATACTATCCATCCCGAGAAAGGGGGTGCGGCGGATGGATCGGCGGAACACGGGTTGCCGCGGCCGTTCGGCCTGGACGGCCGTTGCGGACAGGATTTGCACGCGGCTGGCCGTCGTCATCGCCGTGCTGCTCGCGCTCGTTGCCGCGGCGCAGACGGCACTGCACATGGACGGCATACGGCCGTTTCTGTCGAAGACGGAACGCCTCGAAGGCGTGCCGCACGGGGACAGATGATTTTGCATCCTGCTAAGGTATGTGGTATAATTTTCGCGTTTGGCAGGCCGTGCCTGCTTTTTTCATGATGGTCGCTGGAGGGGTTTACGCTGACGACATTCGCGCAGGACAGCAATCCGCGGCGCATCGCGATCGCCATCGACGGACCGGCGGGGGCGGGCAAGAGCACGGTTGCGCGTCTCGTGGCCGAGCGGTTCGGGTACGTGTACATCGATACGGGCGCGATGTATCGGGCGGTTGCGCTGGCCGCGCTTCGGGCGGGCGTTCATCCCGGGATGGTTGGCGAGCTTGAGAAACTGGTGTCCGGGCTGGACATCCGGCTTGAGCCGGGGGATGCCGCGCAGCGCGTCCGCCTGAACGGGGAGGACGTGACGGACGAGATCCGGTCCCGCGAAGTGACATCGGTTGTTCCGGCCTATGCGGCGGTGCCGGCCGTGCGGGCGAGGCTGGTGGAGCTGCAGCGCGCCATGGCGCGGGAAGGCGGCGTCGTCATGGACGGCCGGGACATTGGCACCCACGTGCTGCCCGACGCCGAGCTCAAGATTTTCATGACGGCAAGCGTGCGGGAGCGCGCGCGCAGACGGTACGAGGAGAGCGGACGGGCGCAGGGAGCCACGCTGGAGATGCTCGAGGCGGAGATTGCCGAACGGGACCGGCAGGACGCAAGCCGGGAAATCGCGCCGCTCGTCAAGGCCGAGGACGCGATCATTCTGGACACGACAACTTTGACGGCCGAGGAAGCGGCGGAGCGTGTCGCCGTGCTCGCCGGACGGTCGATCGCGGAGGCGGGCGGATCATGAATTTCTACGAGTTCGCCCGGGTTGTGCTGCGGACCCTGTACACGGTTCTGTTCCGGCTCAAGGCCCACGGCGTGGAGAACGTGCCCCGGGAAGGCGGCGTGCTGATGTGCTCGAACCATCTCAGCGTGCTGGATCCGCCGACGCTTGGCATCTATGTGCCGCGGCGCCTTCATTACATGGCCAAATCGGAACTGTTCGCGTTCAAGCCGTTCGCCGCGCTCATCACCGCGCTCGGGGCGTTCCCCGTCAAGCGGGGCGGCGTCAGCAAAGAAGCGATCAAGACGTCGCTGCAACTGCTGCGGGAAGGGCATGCGATCCTCATGTTCCCGGAGGGAACACGCAATTCGGACGCTTCCTCCGCCAAACGCGGAGCCGCGCTCATCGCGATCCGGAGCGGAGCGGCGGTCGTGCCTTGCCGGATCATTCCCGGTTACCGGCTGTTCCGAAGGACGCACGTCATCTACGGTCCGCCGGTCGATCTGTCGCCGTACGCCGGGAGTACGGACGCCGAAGCGCTGGATCAGGCGACCGAACTCATCATGCAACGCATCCGCGAATTGCAAGTCGGATAGGCAGATGATTCATTCATTCGTTTTAAATGCGCCGACCGTTTCATCAGCGGCTGGCGGGTTTAAATAAAGTTGGGGCAGAATTGAGGAGGTTAGTGTCCATGTCAGAAGAAACGAAAAACCTGGAAACCGCGGCAGTGGAATCCCAAGCCGAAACCGCGGCGGAGACCATTACTGAACAGAATCTGGATCAGTTGGTCACCCTGAAGAAAGGCGATATCGTGAAAGGCACGGTCATCAAGATCGAGGACAACCAGGCCTATGTCAGCCTTGGATATAAATATGACGGTGTCATTCCGCTTCGGGAACTGTCGGCTGTCCAACTCGAAAACGCGGCGGATGCCGTGCAGGTCGGACAGGAAGTGGAGCTCAAGGTCATCAGCATCGACGATGACAAGGAGCGCCTCGTCCTCTCGAAGCGCCAGGTCGACGCCGAGAAGGCGTGGGACCGTCTGCAGGCGCAATTCGAGAAAGGCGAAGTGCTCGAAGTGACGGTCGCCGATGTCGTCAAGGGCGGTCTCGTCGCCGATGTGGGCGTCCGCGGCTTCATTCCGGCGTCGATGGTCGAGCGCCATTACGTCGAAGATTTCAGCAGCTACAAAGGCCGCACGCTGCGGGTCAAGATCAAGGAGCTTGACCGGGAGACGAACAAGGTCATCCTGTCGGCGAAAGAAGTGCTCGAGGAGGAGTACGAAGCGAACAAGCGGCGCATCATGGAATCGCTCCAGCCGGGTCAGATCATCGAAGGCACCGTGCAGCGCCTGACGCCGTTCGGCGCGTTCGTTGACATCGGCGGCATTGACGGTCTCGTGCACGTTTCGGAACTGGCGTGGGAGCATGTCGCCCATCCGCGCGACGTCGTCTCCGAAGGGCAGCAAGTGAAAGTGAAGGTGCTGAAGGTCGACCCCGAAGCCGGCAAGATCAGCCTGAGCGTCAAAGCGGCCCAACCCGGTCCGTGGGAACTGGCGGCTGACAAGTTCCACAACGGCGACATCGTCACCGGCACCGTCCGCCGTCTCGTCAGCTTCGGCGCCTTCGTCGAAGTGGCGCCCGGCGTGGAAGGCCTCGTCCACATTTCGCAGATCGCGCATCGCCATATCGCGACGCCGCACGAAGTGCTGAAGGAAGGCCAGGAAGTGAAAGCGAAAGTGCTCGATTTCAATCCGGCCGAGAAGCGGATCTCGCTCAGCATCAAGGAGACCGAGGAAGCGCCGGAACAGCCGGCCCGGTCGGAGCGGAACAGAGGCGGCCGCGATCAGGTCGAAGCCGTCCAGAAAGAGAATCTGAGCTTTACGCTCGGCGAGCGGTTCGGCGACAAACTCAGCAAACTTAAATAAACCCGACGATGATGTGGGGCCGTCTTCACCGGATCGCCGATCCGCGCGGGGGCGGCCCTCTTTGCGGTTTTCCCTCGACTCGCAACGTATGCCCGCATCCGGCGCATAATAGGGCGAGGAGGGATGCCGGTGAATGCTGGAATGATGACGGCCTGGATCATGGTGACGGCCGGCATATTGCTCGCGACCGGATGGAAAAGACAGCTTCTCGATGATATTCCGCCCCTGCGCGCAGCGGGCTTTGCCGCCGCGATGCTGGCGGCATGCGGGCTTGCCGGCGCCTCGACCGCGCTTCCCGCGGCGGAGGCGCCGAAGCTGCTCGCGGCCGCCTGCGCCTGCGCCGTGTTGCGGAAGGCCGAGCCGGGCCAGCGCCTTCACGCGCTGGCCGGAGCCGCGCTCGGAAGCATCGCCTGGATTTGGCTGCGGAAGCTGTACGCGGCCGATCCGGTGTTCATCTTCTGGGATGCGGAGCTCGACGGACCGCTGGCGGCCGGTTTTCTCGCCGCCGCTGCGGGCCATTTCCGTGCGCAGTTTGCCGCAATCGCCGCCTCGGCGATCGCGGCGGATTTGCTTGCTCCGGGTGCGGCCGGAGCATGGGGCTGGCTGGACGGATTTCTCGCGTCGCTGTCCCTCGCGCGGGCGGCCACGATGGCCGCGCGCGGCGCCGCCTCGTTGGCCGGACGCCTGCGGCCGCACGCGGACCGCGGAGCCGAATGATCCATTTCCGGATGAAGGCGTTTATATGGTATATTGGTTAAGTTAAGTTACAGTATTCCGATCGCTGAATGCTGTTCGAATGATGATCAAGGAGTGGGCAAGGATGGCAAGACCCGTTGTCGCGATCGTCGGGCGGCCCAATGTCGGCAAGTCCACCATTTTCAACCGCATCATCGGTGACCGGCTTGCCATCGTGGAAGACAAGCCCGGCGTAACCCGCGACCGCATTTACGCGTCAGGCGAATGGAACGGCAAGACGTTCAGCATCGTGGACACCGGCGGCATCGAAATCGACGCCGGCGACGAAATCATGCGTTCGGTGCGGGCGCAGGCCGAATTGGCCATCGACGAAGCCGATGCAATCGTATTCATGGTCGACGGCAAAACGGGGCTCACGCATGCCGACGAAGAAGTGGCGCGATTGCTGTTTCGCTCCGGCAAACCGGTCGTCGTCGCGGTGAACAAGGTCGACAATCCGGGGAGAATCGACACCATCTACGAGTTTTACAGCCTTGGCTTCGGCGACCCGATCGCGATTTCCGGATCGCACGGGACCGGCATCAGCGATCTGCTCGACCGGGTTGTCGAGGCGCTGCCGGAACCGGCGGGCGAAGAATACGACGACGATGTGATCCGGGTGGCGCTCATCGGCCGTCCGAATGTCGGCAAATCTTCGCTGGTGAACGCCATTCTCGGCGAAGAGCGGGTCATCGTCAGCGATGTGGCGGGCACGACGCGCGACGCGATCGACACGCCGTTCGAGAAGGACGGACAGAAGTTCGTGCTGATCGACACCGCCGGCATGCGCAAGCGCGGCAAGATTTACGAGACGACGGAGAAGTACAGCGTGCTCCGGTCGCTAAAGGCGATCGAGCGGGCCGATGTCGTGCTCGTGCTGATCAACGCGGAGGAAGGCATCATCGAACAGGACAAACACATCGCCGGCTACGCTCACGAAGCGGGGAAAGCTTCGGTGCTTGTCGTCAACAAATGGGACGCCGTCGAGAAGGATGACAAGACGATGCGGCAATTCGAGCTGCGCATCCGGGACCAATTCCGGTTCATGGACTACGCGCCGATCGTGTTCCTGTCGGCAAAGACGAAGCAGCGGCTGCACAAGCTGCTGCCTGTCGTGGAGCATGTGGCCGAGCAGCATGCGATGCGGGTGCAGACGCACCTCTTGAACGACATCGTCGCCGACGCCATCGCGGTCAATCCGCCGCCGACGGACAAGGGCAAGCGGCTGCGCATCAACTATGCGACCCAGGTTGCGGTCAAGCCGCCAACGATCGTGCTGTTCGTGAGCGACCCCGAACTGATGCATTTCTCCTACTCGCGTTATCTGGAAAACAAGATCCGGGAGGCGTTCGCGTTCGAAGGCACGCCGCTCCGCATCATTGTGCGCAAGAAGTCAGACGAGGATTAGGGGAGAATCAAGGTGTTGGCATCGATTATTGCAATCGCGGCGAGCTATCTGCTCGGCTCGGTTTCGTTCAGCATTCTGATCGCCCGCTGGGTGAAGGGCATCGACATCCGCCAGCACGGCAGCGGCAACGCGGGCGCCACGAACACACTGCGCGTGCTCGGGAAGGGGCCGGCGGCCGCCGTCTTCCTGCTTGACGTGGCCAAGGGGATCGCAGCGGTTCTGCTCGGAAACTGGCTGGGCGACGGCCAGATCTGGGTGCCGGTTCTTTGCGGCGCGGCCGCGATCACCGGTCACAACTGGCCGATCTGGTTCCGCTTCAAGGGCGGCAAAGGCATCGCCACGACGATCGGCGTCATGGCGACGCTCGCGTTCTGGCCGGCGCTTCTGGCCGGCATTGCCGCCATTGCCGCGATTGCCATCACGCGGTATGTTTCGCTCGGCTCGCTCATTTTCGCCGCACTCATGCCGGTATTCATCCTTCTGCTTTCCATGCCATACGAATTGTTCGGGGTCAGTGTGCTGATTTGCGCATACGCATTCATCCGGCATCGCACGAACATCGTCAAGCTGGTCAGGGGTCAGGAGAACAAGCTCGGAGCCGGGAAAGGGGTGCCGAATGGAAAATAAGCGCGCTGCCGTACTCGTCGCCGGGAGTTGGGGTACGGCTCTTGCGACCGTCCTTGCCGACAACGGCTGCGACGTGACGGTATGGACAAGGCGGGCGGAACAGGCGGACGAGATCAACCGGCATCATACGAACAACGCCTATTTGCCGAGCGTTGCGCTGAACGAACGGATCCGGGCCGTGACGGACATGAACGAAGCGTTGATTGGCGCGGGCATCGTCGTGTTCGCCGCCACTTCGGCATCCGTCCGGGAAGTGGCGCGCAAGGCGGCCGGCAGCATCCCGCGCGACGCCTACGTCGTCCATGCCGTCAAGGGGTTCGAGCGCGACACGCTCAAGCGGATCAGCACCGTCATCGCCGAAGAACTCATGCGGCCGGAAGAATCCATCGTCGTACTTTCGGGACCGAGCCATGCGGAGGAAGTCGTCCGGGGCTGTCCGACGACGGTCGTCGCCGCGTCGCAGTCGAAGGAAGCGGCGGAAGCGGTGCAGGACTATTTCATGAATTCCTGCTTCCGCGTGTATACGAATCCGGATGTCATCGGCGTGGAAGTCGCCGGGGCGATCAAGAACATCATCGCGCTCGGCGCCGGGTTGTCCGACGGCCTCGGGTACGGAGACAACGCCAAGGCCGCCCTGATTACGCGCGGGCTGGCGGAAATCGGCCGTCTCGGCCAGGCGATGGGCGCCCAGCTTCTTACGTTCGCCGGGCTGGCCGGCGTCGGCGATCTGGTCGTGACGTGCACGAGCCGGCACAGCCGCAATTGGCGCGCCGGTTCGATGCTTGCAGCGGGCATGAGCGTGGAAGAAGTGCTCGCGTCCATGGGCATGGCCGTCGAAGGCATCGGCACGACGCGCGCCGCCTATGCGCTCAGCCGCCGGTACGGCGTTCCGATGCCGATTACGGAGCAGCTCCACGCCGTGCTGTTCGAAGCAAAGCCGCCGAAGGCGGCGGTGGAAGCGCTGATGGGCCGCGTTCCGACGCATGAAAGCGAAGAGGTCGCGAAAGCCTGGCTGGAAGGGGAATGACAGCGCGGAAGCGGGCTCTTCTCCCGTATTTTCCATGAATGGAACAAGGCCGCACCATATGTCCCGCCTCCGCATATGATGCATGCAGCACAACGGAGGAGGGGAGCTATGAGCGGCAAAAACTTGTCCAAGGACGTGCTGAACGTCGTCAAGAAGAAGACCGGCAAACCGATCAGCGAGCAGCAGGTGAAGAAGCTGGCCGGCAGCGTGACGGCGAGGACGTTTCAGAGCGAAGCCGAACTGCGCCGACTGATCAAGCAGGTGTCGGCCGTCGCGAACGTGCCCGTGTCGGAGGATACGGTGAACGACATCGTGAACGCGGTCCGCAAAAGCGGCATGAATATGGAGCAACTGGAATCGCTCATCCGCACGATGATCCGCAGGTGAGCGCAAGCATCGGGGCAGCCGGCATCCGCAAGCTGCGGGTGCCGGCCGTTTTTTGCCTGTTTCGCCGCGCGGATGGTATAATGTTCAGGAACTTTATGCGAAATTGGAGACGATGACGGACATGGACGCCATGACGAAGATGTGGGTGTCGCTGATCGGAATCGGGCTGATGGCGCTGTCGGCCGTCGCGATTACGTTCGCGCGCCTCAAAACAAGGGGATTCGTGCGGTTTGTTCTCTCGCTGATCGCTTTCATTCTTTTGTCGGCAGGCTTTCTGCTGGGACTGATCTCCATTCTGTAATGTACATAAGGAGCACGGAATCGTGATTTACCTCAAGGGAAGAACGAAAGAAGCCGCCGTTGCTGCCGAAGCGGGGCTTTCCATATTGGAACACGCGCTCAAGGCCGGCGTCGATTGGGGATTCTCCTGCACGCGCGGTACCTGCGCCCGCTGCCGCTGCAGAATCGAAGCGGGAGCGGAATGGCTGGAAGACATTACGGACGCCGAGTGGGACAGGCTTGAGCCGGAAGAATTCGAAGAAGGCTACCGGCTCGGCTGCCAGGCCGTCGTGCGGGCGGGCGCCGGAGACATTCGCGCCGTGAATCGCCCGTATTTCTGATCGCGGAGTGAGCGCCATGGACAGCGAGTCAAAGATTGAGCGGGCGCTCTGCCGGATCGCGGATCGGCTGGCCGGCGCCGGCATCGCCTGGGTTGTCGGGGGCAGCGCGGGCCTCATGCTGCGCGGGCTTCCGCTTCCTGCGCCGCCGCGCGATCTGGATCTGTACGCGGATCCGGCGGATGCGGAGGCGATGCACGAAGCGCTCGCCATCTGGGCGGTCGACCGGCCGGTCCGCAGCGTAACGGAGCGCTACGAGTCGATCCTGAGCCATTACCGCGTCGAGGACGTCAACGTGGAGCTGGTCGGCGGATTCGTCGTCGCGGACCGCGGCTGCCGGTACGAAGTGAGGGTGCGGGAAGTGCTGCTGCCGGAGACGGAAAGCCGCATCCTGGAGCCTTGCGGCGCCGGCGCGGCCATCGTCCCGCTCGCGCATGAGCTGTGGTTCAACTGGCTGCGCGGGCGAAGGGACCGGCTGGAGCTGGCCGCGGACGCGATCGCCGCGGAACCGGACCGCCATCTGCGCGCGTTCCGCGCCCTGACGGCGGCCGGTCGGTTCACGCCCGAGGCGGTCGCGGAAGTGGAAGCGCTGCTGGCCGCGCGGCGCAAAAACCGGAAGGAAAGGGCGGGCTATGAGTCATGACAACGTTCGTCGGACGGCGTCCCGGCGCCTGGCTGCGCGCCCAGGCAGCTGTTCTGATCGCCTCCGCGCTGTTGACCGGCTGTCTGTATCCGCAAGACCGGCTGGCGCAGAATCGGATGCCGCCGCGCGACGCGGTAAGGCTCGTGCAGGCGGCGGTGGACGATTACCGCAGGGACACGGGGCTCTTGCCGATCAAGAACGCGGACCCGGACACGCCCCGGTACGAGAAATATGTCGTCGATCTGGCCAAGCTCAAGCGGACCGGATATGTTACGGATTTGCCGGCGGCGGCTTTCGAGAAGGGCGGAAACTATTATTTTCTCGTGCTGGACGAAGAGACGGAACCGATCGTCAGATTGATGAACATCACCGTTCTGCAGCAGCTCAACGATCTCCAGGAACGCGTGAACGAATACAAATCGTCGCACGGCGGAGCTTTGCCGACCGGAGAACCGGTGTATCCGTCGTTCGCTGCGCTCGATTACGGCAAACTTGGCGGCCGGAAGCCGGATATCCGCAGCGTCTTCAGCGGCCATCCGATCAATGTGCTCGTCCACGACAGCGGCGCCGTCTTCGCCGACTACGGCATCGACGTGCGCAGGCTCGTCGAGAGCATGGGCGCCGCTCCGGAACCGGACGAGGACCTGCGCGGGCTGCTGGCGCGCGAGACGCTGTTCGTTCCGGTCAAATCTCCCGTCTATTATTGGATCCATGGCGATCCGACAGCCCGATATCCCGAATAACGTTCGATGACCTTGCGCAAAAGGCGGAGCCCCAGGCTCCGCCTTTCTTGCGTGAACAGTCATAGACGCCCGTTTCCCGTCATATACCAGCAGAGGAAAGCATGCGGCCGCCGTGCCGACAAATTCTCTCGGACGGGGTCATATTCGGGACGTGTCTGTAATAGGATGATACCAGTCCAATACGGTTCGAACAGCGGACGCCGGACGATGCCGGGCCGGGCTCCCGGATCCGGCGCGGCGCGGAGAGGTGCGATCGGCGGCGACGGACGGCTCACGGGGCGCGGGCATTGGTCCGGCCGGGTGCCGCCGGACCGGGTCACGCGCCGCCGGCGGCGCGCCCGGACGCACTCCGTGTTCTCGGAAATTCGAATGGAGGGGATAACGAGTGGAAAAAGTCGACATTTTCAAGGACATCGCCGAACGCACGGGCGGAGACGTCTACCTCGGCGTCGTCGGAGCCGTCCGCACCGGCAAATCGACCTTTATCAAGCGGTTCATGGAGACGGTCGTGCTGCCGAACATCACGAGCGAAGCGGACCGGCTCCGCGCGGTCGACGAGCTGCCCCAGAGCGCCGCCGGGCGGACCATCATGACGACCGAGCCGAAATTCGTCCCGAACCAGGCCGTACAGATCCGCGTATCCGACGGGCTGGAAGTGAACGTGCGGCTCGTCGACTGCGTCGGGTACGCGGTGGACGGAGCCAAAGGGTACGAGGACGAGAACGGCCCGCGGATGATCACGACGCCCTGGTTCGACGATCCGATCCCGTTCCAGGAAGCGGCCGAGATCGGCACGCGCAAGGTGATCCAGGAACATTCCACGATCGGCATCGTCGTGACGACCGACGGCACGATCGCCGAAATCCCGCGCAGCGCCTATCTGGAAGCGGAAGAGCGGATTGTGCAGGAGCTGAAGGACGTCGGCAAGCCGTTCGTCATGATCGTCAACTCAACGCGGCCGAATTCCATTGAAACGCAAGCCCTTCGCAGCGAGCTGCAGTCGAAGTATGATATACCGGTCATGGCGCTCAGCGCGGCTTCGATGGGCGAAGAAGACGTTCTGTCCGTGCTGCGCGAGGCGCTCTACGAATTCCCGGTGCACGAGGTCAACGTCAATCTGCCGAGCTGGGTCATGGTGCTGAACGAGAACCACTGGCTCCGAACGAGCTTCGAGCACTCGGTACGCGACACGGTTCAGGATATCCGGCGGCTGCGCGACGTCGACCGTGTCGTGCAGCAATTCCTCGAGTACGACTTCATCGCGCGCGCCGGCCTCAGCGGCATGAACCTCGGCCAGGGCGTGGCGGAAATCGACCTGTACGCGCCGGATGAACTGTACGATCAGATCCTGACGGAAGTCGTCGGCGTCGAGATCCGGGGCAAAGACCATCTGCTGCAGCTCATGCAGGAATTCGCGCACGCCAAGAAGGAATACGACCGGTTCGCGGAAGCGCTCGAGATGGTGAAGACGACGGGCTACGGCATCGCCGCCCCGACGCTGTCCGAGATGGCGCTCGACGAGCCGGAGCTGATCCGCCAGGGTTCCCGGTTCGGCGTCCGGCTCAAGGCGACGGCGCCTTCGATCCATATGATCCGCGTCGACGTCGAGTCGGAATTCGCGCCGATCATCGGCACGGAGAAGCAGAGCGAGGAACTGGTCCGCTATCTGATGCAAGATTTCGAGAACGATCCGATCAAGATCTGGGAATCGGACATCTTCGGCCGGTCGCTGCATTCCATCGTGCGCGAAGGAATCCAGGGCAAAATCGCGATGATGCCGGATAATGCGCGCTACAAGCTGCAAGAGACGCTTGGCCGCATCATCAACGAAGGGTCCGGCGGCCTGATCGCCATCATTCTCTGATCCGGAAAGCGCGCTTGATACGGCGCGCTTTTTCGCGTCCCGTCAGGCCGCGCGGCGCAAGGTTTCTACTTGAAAATCGGATTACCCTGTATTAGTATAGAAATTGTGCGGTCTAAGGTATAAATTGGCAAGGAACGGTTAAACAGTATGATAGGAAAACGGTCAGCCGCAGCCAGGGGAGGTGAATGCGATGAACAAATCCGAACTCGTAAACAAGGTAGCCGAGATTACGGAACTGTCCAAGAAAGATGCTGCCAAGGCGGTCGACGCCGTATTCGACGCGATTGCTGAAGCGTTGCAAAACGGGGAAAAGGTGCAGCTCGTCGGTTTCGGCAATTTCGAAGTCCGCGAACGTTCTGCACGCAAAGGCCGCAACCCGCAGACGGGCGAACCGATCGAAATCGCCGCAAGCAAGACGCCTGCTTTCAAACCTGGCAAGTCGCTGAAAGAACTGATCGGGGAATAAGGACAGCCCCCGATGCCGCGATCGTCCGGATGGCTCGTCCATTCGGACGATTTCATTTTTTGACGCCGTCTGCTATTGACAGCGGGCCGGCAATGGATTAGAATCATCTTTGCGTTTGTCGGGTGTTAGCTCAGCTTGGTAGAGCGCTACCTTGGGGTGGTAGAGGTCGCCAGTTCAAATCCGGTACACCCGACCATTTCTACTCGATGAGGAACTGCTTCCGACAAGGCGGGAAGCAGTTTTCTTTCTGCAAGGACATCATGAAGGTTTCGCAATAAAGTTCACGCGCGCGAAGACGCCGGAGGCGATGGAAGATGGACACGAGCATGGCGGATTATGTGGTCATCAAGGCGAAAGATCAGGGCGTTACGGTCATCGGGCTGACCCGGGGCCAGAACACGAAATTCCATCACACCGAGAAGTTGGACAAGGGCGAAGTGCTGATCGCGCAGTTCACCGAACACACGTCCGCGATCAAAGTCCGGGGCAAGGCGACGATTCTGACGAAATACGGCGCGATCGAGACGGATCAATAAGCGGGCGCGGCTCTTGCGCGGCCGCGGTTTTATGAAAAGCAGGCATAGCCTTTTTTTTTTATTTGTACACTATACAGGCGGGGACATCCCGGCAAGAAGCAAACAGCGGAGGGATCGGGATGAAATCGGCTGACTGGAGGGCGCTGGCTGCCGCGGCCTGCTGCGCGGGCGCCGCAGCCTTGATGCTCATGGTGCTTGAACCGGAGGCCGCGCCGTCCGACGGACGGCATCTGGCGGTGTTTCGCCACGATCGGTCCGTCCGGCTGGACTCGAACAATTTGGTCGATCTGCTGACGACCGCGCAATTCGGACAGAAGATCCGAAGGGTGCATTGGTCGGGTTCCGCGCTATCCGTCGATTTCACGGTGCGGGAGGATGCCGTGGCGGCGGATGCCGTTTTCGCTGACCTGAAAACCTTGATCTTGCATACTTTCTCCCATACGACGAATGTTCAGCGGCTGCTCGTCCGTTTCGAGGAAAAGGATTCCGCGACGGGGCGGGGCGGACTGCTGCTGGCGGCCGACGCGCGCAGATCCGATCCCTGGGTTGCGGAGCACAGGAGCGGACTTGACGATGCGGATTTGGAACGCGACACGGTCTGGCGCGAGCGGCTCAGGCTGACGGCGACCAGCAGGTGGGGCGAGCGTTTCGGCCGTTCGGGACCGGAATCGTGACAGCTCTGTGTCCTGCGGATGTGTTCGGCTTCACAATGTGCTATAATAGGGTTCGAATTTATACGGCCAAGGTGCGGCACGGCGGCCGGCCGCGGCCCGGAGGCATATTGGATGAGCGCTTATCGCATACCCGAAATGGCGAAGAAATATGTCGAGTATGACATGATCCGCAAACATACCGAACTTCCCGCATTCCCGGACTCCCGGGCTCGTTTGTTGTATGCGCTGCTGTCGAGCGGCAAGCATCCCGCCGAACGGAGCGAACTTTACGCCCTCGTCGTCTGGCTCGTACAACTCGGCCTGGACACGCACGATCTGGTGGACAATCATACCGGCAAGCGTCCGGAGCGCGAGACGCGCGCCCGCCAGATTCTGGTGCTGGCCGGCAATTATTTCAGCAGCCGGTTCTATCATCTGCTGTCGCAGGCCGGACAGATCGAGATGGTCCGGCGGATCAGCGGCGCGGTGTGCGAGGTCAACCGGCTGAAGCTGAGCCTCTACGCGCGCATGAAGCAGCGCAAAGTGACGGCCGACGAATATATCGGCATCCATACGCAGCTCAAGACCGGTCTTTTCGAACTGTTCGGCAGCCTGCTGGATGATAGCGTGTCGGCGCTCTATCCGGAACTGCTGCGCGGATTTACCCGCTGCGAGGTCGTGCTCGACGAACTGGAGCGCGTCGATTCGCCCGTCCGGTTCGAAGGAAGCTGGGGATACTGGCGCGTCATGCAGGACGGAACCGAGGAAGAGCGCCGGCAACTTGCGCAGCATCCGCGCGAAGAAGGACTCGTCCGCCAGTTGATCGCCAAGTACAACCTGCGCGCCCAGCTCACCGAGCTGCTTCGGCAATCGATCGCCCAGGTGCAGCACGTGCTCCGGCTCCTCGACTCGGACAAGCTGGCCGCGGAACTGGCCCAGATCGCGAGGAAGCTCCATCCGTCCTTCGCCTTGCAGCATGCCGTGACGAACGAGACGAGGTGAAGGACTTGGAAGGCAAGACGAAGGAACAGTACGTACACGAAGTGTTTCAGAGCATCGCGCCGAAGTATGACAAGATGAACGACATCATCAGCTTCCGCCGCCACAAAGCGTGGCGGGCGTTCGCGATGCGGCGCATGAACGTCAGGCCCGGAACGTCGGCCGTCGATCTGTGCTGCGGCACGTGCGACTGGACGATCGCGCTGGCCGAGGCCGGAGCGGCTCGCGTGGTCGGGCTTGATTTCAGCGAGGCGATGCTCGCGATCGGCCGGCGCAAGGTGGAGCAGGCCGGGCTTGGCGGCCGGATCGAGCTGCATCACGGAAACGCGATGTCGCTTCCCTACACGGATGAGGAATTCGACTATGCGACGATCGGATTCGGGCTGCGTAACGTGCCGGAGCTTCGCCAGGTGCTGCGCGAAATGACCCGCGTCGTGAAGCCCGGAGGCCTGGTCGTCTGCCTCGATGCCTCGAAGCCGACCTGGCAGCCGTTCAAGGCAATGCACGACCTTTATTTCCGGCATCTGTTGCCCCTTCTGGGGAAAATATTCGCCAGCCGCTACGAGCAATACAAATGGCTGCCCGAATCGCTGGATCAATTCCCCGGCAGACTCGAGCTTGCGGAAATTTTCCGCGAGGTCGGACTTGAGGATGTGCAGGCTTACCCGCTGTCGGGCGGCGTGGCCGCACTGCATATCGGCGTGAAGCGGGGCGGGACGGCATGATTCGCAAAATTCGCATTTTCCTCGAGATGATCAAGTTCGAGCATACGCTGTTCTCGCTGCCCTTCGCGTTCGTCGGCGCCATTCTCGGCGCCGTGACGATACTGGACAGGCTGCCGTCCTGGAGCGAGATCGGCTGGATCATCGTCGCGCTGGTCGGCGCGCGCAGCGCGGCCATGGCGCTCAACCGGCTGATCGACCGGGCGTTTGACGCGCGCAATCCGCGCACCGCGACGCGCGCCATACCGGCGGGACTGCTCGGTCTCCGCGAAGTGATCATCTTCATTGTCATCTCGTTCGGCCTGCTGTTCGTCGCCGCGTTCCGGCTCGATCCGCTGGCCGTCAAGCTGCTGCCGGTCGCGGTGTTCGCGCTTGTGTTCTATTCCTACACGAAGCGATTCACCTGGCTGTGTCATCTGTTTCTCGGCTTCACGGTCGCGCTGGCGCCGCTCGGCGGCTGGCTCGCGATCACGGGCGAGGCCAGTCCGGTCGCCTGGCTGCTGTACGTGTCCGTCGCCTTCTGGATCGCCGGATTCGATATCGTCTACGCCTGCCAGGACGCGGAGTTCGACCGCGAGGCGAAGCTGCACTCGATTCCGGTCCGTTTCGGCGTAAGGGGCGCGCTTGTCTTCGCGCGTCTGTTCCACGTCATCCCGGCCGCCGGATTCACCGCCCTGTTCTGGATGACGGATCTCAGCTTCGGCTATCTGGCGGGCGCGCTCATTTCGCTCGGCATTTTGGCGTATCAGCACATGCTGGTCAAGCCGGAGGATTTGAGCCGCGTCAACATCGCCTTTTTCTCGATGAACGGCACGCTGAGCGTCGTGCTATTTGCTTTCACGCTGTTTGACCTGGTGGTGCTGCGCAAGTGGTGAGCGGTGGAATTGGAGGCGGGCGGCCGCGCAGGTGGGTCGTCGGGATGACGGGCGCCAGCGGATGCGCGTACGGCGTCCGGCTGATCGAAGCGCTGCTCGCCGGCGGGATTGAAGTGCATCTCGTGATCTCGGACGCGGGCTGGCGGGTGCTTCGCGAAGAAGCCGGCTGGGATTCGGCCCGGCGCGCGGAGGAGCTGGACCGCCGCTTCGGCGGCGCGTTGTCGGACGGGCGTTTGCGCCATTACGCGACTGCCGATGTGGGCGCAAGCATCGCCAGCGGATCGTTTCTCACCGAAGGCATGGTGATCGCGCCGTGTTCGATGGGAACGCTGTCCGCCATCGCCAGCGGCGCGTCGGACAATCTGATCGAACGCGCGGCGGACGTCGCCCTGAAGGAAGGGCGACGGCTGCTGCTTCTGCCGCGGGAAACGCCGCTGCACGCGATCCATCTCGAGAACATGCTGAAGCTGGCGCGGCTCGGCGTCCGGATCGTTCCTGCGATGCCGGCTTTTTACTACCATCCCGCCTCGATCCGTGATATGATCGATTTTATGGTTGGCAAATTGCTGGACAACATGGGAGTCGAACACGACTTGTACAGACGATGGGGAGATGACGGACATGGCGGCGGAGCGCGAGATCACGGTAGGCCGGATTGATTATGCCAACGTCTGGCCGATCTTCGACCGCTTCGAGGAATGTCTGGCCGAGGCGGGCGTCCGGAACGTGCGCGTCGCAACCGGCGTTCCGGCGGAACTGAACCGCGCGCTGTCCGAAGGGACGATCGACATCGCCGCAATCTCGTCGTTCGCCTACGGACAACGTTTCGACGAGTACGAGCTGCTGCCCGGGCTGTCCATCAGCGCGGACGGCGAGGTGATGTCCGTATTGTTGTTCCTGAAGCGGCCGCTCGAGGAAGCGCTGCGGGGCCGGATCGCGGTAACGACGGCTTCCGCGACGTCGGTCAACCTGCTGCGGATCATCATGCAGGGCCGGTATGGCCGCTGCCCCGAGCTGATCGCGATGGAGCCGGACCTGGACGCGATGCTGGAGCGGGGGGACGGCGCGCTGCTCATCGGCGATCCGGCGATCCGCGCCTCCTGGCGGCCCGGTCCTGGCATCGAGGTGCTGGATGCGGCGCGCCTCTGGAAAGATTGGACGGGACTCGGCATGACGTTCGCGGTGTTCGCCGTGCGCAGGGAAACCGCGCGGGAAGCGCCCGGGACGGTCCGCCTCGTCTACGAGGCGCTCGCCGAAAGCAAGCGGCGCGCGCTGGCCGACATCGGGGGACTCGCGCGCAAGGCGGCGGGGCGGTTCGGCGGCGGGGAAGATTACTGGGAGCGGTATTTCCGCACGCTGCGATACGGATTCGGTCCTCAGGAACAGGAAGGGCTGATCCATTACTACGACTGCGCGTTCCGGATGGGGCTGCTTGAGCGGCGGGTCGCGCCGGCGACGTGGCCGGATCACGCAGCGGCACGGGTGAATGAATGAAACTGACCGATCTGTACAGAGGCCTGGAGAACGATCTGAATGTTATCGAACGGGAACTGGAAAGCAGCGTGACCAGCGACCACGCGCTGCTCAGCGAGGCGGCCGTCCATCTGCTCAAGGCGGGCGGCAAGCGGATCCGTCCCGCCATCGTCCTGCTCGCGGGCAAGTTCGGCGATTACCGTCTCGACGTGCTGAAGAAAGTTGCGGTTCCGCTGGAGTTGATCCACATGGCTTCGCTCGTGCACGACGACGTGATCGACGACGCGGATACGCGTCGCGGCCAGCTCACCGTCAAGTCGAAATGGGACAACCGGATCGCGATGTATACCGGCGACTACATCTACGCGAAAGCGCTCACGATCATCGCCGAGCTGAACGATCCGGTGCTGCATCAGGCGCTGTCGCGGGCGATCGTGCAGATGTGCATCGGCGAGATGGAGCAAATCCGCGATTTCTTCAACACCGGCCAGACGGTGCGCCAATATTTGCTGCGCATCCGGCGCAAGACCGCGCTGCTCATCGCGATAAGCTGCCAGCTCGGCGCGGCGGCGGCCGGCGCGCCGCCGGCGCTGTACAACCGGCTCTACCGCTACGGCTACAACGTCGGCATGGCGTTCCAGATCCGCGACGATCTGCTCGATCTGCTCGGCACGGATCGGCAGCTCGGCAAGCCGCCGGGTTCGGACATCCGGCAGGGCAATATCACGCTGCCGGTGCTGCTCGCGCTGCGCGATCCCGCGGTGAAGGACGAGCTCCTGCTCGAGATCGTGCGGATTCGCGAGGCGGACGGCCTGGCGGACTGCGCCCGCGCCATCGAGCTGATCCGCGGCAGCCGGGGTATAGAAGAAGCGGACCGGCTGGCCTCCCGCTATATCGACAAGGCGGTCGATCTGCTGGACGGATTGCCGGATATTCCGGCGAGGCGCACGCTGGATGAACTCGCAAGGTTCGTCGGCAGACGCAATTACTGAAATCCGGGCATTCGGCCCGGCCGGATGGGGGAAGGAAGCATGGAACGGACGTTTTTGATGATCAAGCCGGACGGCGTGCAGCGCGGCTTGATCGGGGAGATCGTGTCGCGGTTCGAGCGCAAGGGGCTCAAGCTTGTCGCGGCGAAATTCATGCGCGTATCCGAAGAGCTGGCCGAAAAGCATTACGCGGAACACGCCGGCAAAGACTTCTATCCGCCGCTGATCCGCTTCATCACGTCGGGACCGGTGTTCGCGATGGTATGGGAAGGCGACAACGCCGTCGCCCTGACCCGCGCCATGATCGGCAAGACGAACGCCGTGGACGCGGCGCCGGGAACGATCCGGTCGGACTACGCGGTGCACACGAACTTCAATCTCATCCACGGCTCGGACTCGCCCGAAAACGCGGAACGCGAAATCGCGAATTTCTTCCGGCCGGAAGAGCTGGTCGATTACGAGCTTGCGATCCAGCGCTGGATCTGAGGCATGGAATCCGGCGCAAGGCAGGCAGGGTGGGAAGCCATGGAGGACGCGGACTTCGCGCTGTTCATCAGACAGGTGAAGCAGAAGACGAGCATCGATCTGTCGCAATACAAGGAAACCCAGATGAAGCGGCGGCTGACGACGCTGCGCGCGAAGCACGGCTTCGCCACGTTCGCCGAGTTCTGGGACGCGCTCCAGCGCAACGAGCGGCTCATGAACGAATTCCTCGACCGGATGACGATCAACGTGTCCGAATTCTGGCGCAACGCCAGCCGCTGGGCGGTGCTGGAGGAGCGTTTCATCCCGGCGATGCTGCGGGATGGCCGAACGCTGCGCATCTGGAGCGCCGCCTGCTCGACGGGCGAGGAGCCCTACACGATCGCGATGATTCTCGACCGGCTCGGCGCCCTCGCGCGGGCGGATATTCTGGCCACCGACATCGACGCGAACGTGATCGAGAAGGCGAAGGCCGGGCTGTATCCGGAACGGTCGCTGAAGGAAGTGCCCGCCGCTTACCGCAAGGCGTATTTCACCGCGGCCGACGGCGGCTGGCGGGTGTCGGACAAGCTGATCCGCGCCGTCCGCTTCAGGCGGCACAATCTGCTCCATGATCCGTTCGGCGCCGATTTCGATCTGATCATCTGCCGCAACGTCATGATCTATTTCACGGAAGAAGCGAAACATGAACTGTACCACAAGTTCGCGAGGGCGCTCAGGCCGGGCGGATTGCTGTTCGTCGGCAGCACGGAGCAGATTTTCACGCCGGCGCAATACGGCATGGAAACGACGGAAACCTTCTTCTATCGGCGCAAGACGGAACAGGCATAGCCGCCATGTATAGCCGCTGCCCAACTCTCCCATACTGACACTATCCGACAATCTTGGAGGGTTGGAATGGACAAGCGTGTGGTGATCGCCGCCTATAGGCGCGGGTGGATTACGATCCAGGAATGCGCGCAGATCCTCGGGCTGGACGCCGCGCAGATCGCAGGCATCCTGAAAGCCGAACGGGAGGCCGGGAGCCGCCGGGCGATCATGCGATCGAAGCGCCACGCCCACGGTTGATATCCATCGCATACGTCGGGCCGGCTTGTCTCAAGCCGGCCTTCTGTCATGTTTCGCGGCTGCCGGAGCCGGCTTTCCGCTTCCTTGTCAAATGATCGGGCGCTGTACTATAATGAGCGAAGGCAACGAACAGCAGATCCGGCAAAGGGCGGGAACAGGCCGGGATGCGGCCGATGAAACGCGCGGCACGGACGGCCGCTGGGGGGGAACGGATGAGTCTCAGATATTTGACGGCGGGCGAGACGCACGGGCCGCAGCTTACGGCCATCGTCGAAGGGCTGCCGAGCAATTTGAAGATTGATTTCGATGAACTGAACTTTCAACTGCAGCGCCGCCAGAAAGGCCACGGCCGCGGCAGGCGCATGCAGATCGAACAGGATACGGCGAAGATCGTCGGCGGCGTGCGCCACGGCCGCACGACCGGCGCGCCGGTCGCGATCGTCGTGGAGAACAACGACTGGAAGCATTGGACGACCGTCATGAACGTGGAGCCGATCGAAGGCTCCGACGAGGCGAAGCGGCGGGTACACCGTCCGCGGCCCGGCCATGCGGACCTGAACGGCGGGCTCAAGTACAATCTGCGCGATCTGCGCAATGTGCTTGAACGGTCGAGCGCCCGCGAGACGGCGGCGCGCGTCGCCTGCGGCGCGCTGGCCCGGCAGCTTCTGGCCGAATTCGGCATCAAGGTCGGCGGACAGGTCATCCGCATCGGCGAGATCGAAGCGCCGAAGCACAACCTGCCGCTCGACGAGATCATCCGGATTACGGAGGAATCGCCGGTTCGCGTCGTCGACAGGGAGACCGAGGCGAAAATGATGGCCCACATCGACCAGGTCAAGCAGGAAGGCGATTCGATCGGCGGCATCGTCGAATGCATTGTCGAAGGCGTGCCGGTCGGCCTCGGCAGCCACGTGCAATGGGACCGGAAACTCGACGGGCGGATCGCGCAGGCGGTCGTGTCGATCAACGCCTTCAAGGGCTGCGAGATCGGCATCGGCTTCGAGGCGGCGAAGCTGCGCGGCTCGCAGGTGCATGACGAGATTCTGTACGAGGCGGGGCGCGGCTTCTACCGGGCGACGAACCGGGCGGGCGGCATCGAGGGCGGCATGACGACCGGCGAGGCGATCGTCGTGCGCGGCGTCATGAAGCCGATTCCGACGCTGTACAAGCCGCTGCGCAGCGTTGACATCGACACAAAGGAGCCGTTCACCGCCCAGGTCGAGCGTTCGGACAGTTGCGCGGTGCCCGCCGCCAGCGTCGTCATGGAGCACGTGGTGGCCTGGGAAGTGGCCAAAGCGTTCCTCGAGAAATTTGGCGGCGATTCCATCGAAGAAATCCGCGCCAACTTGAGCAACTATCTGAAGCAGGTGGAGGCTTACTGATGCGCGAACTGACGGTGCAGCTTGGCGATCGCTCCTATCCGATCTATATCGGCGAAGGGCTGCTCGACCAGGCGGCCTTTTATTTCGGCAAGCACGGCATCGGCAAGCAGTCGCCGCTGCTCATCGTGACGGACGAACAGGTGGGACGGCTGTATCTGGAGAAGCTGGAGACGTCGCTTCAGGCGGCAGGCTACCGCACCGCCAGCGCCGTCGTCCCCGCGGGCGAACAGGCGAAATCGCTGGCGCAATTCGAGAAGCTGATCACGATCGCCCTCAAAGCCGGGCTTGACCGCAAGTCGTCGATCGTCGCGCTCGGCGGCGGCGTCGTCGGCGATCTCGCGGGCTATGCGGCGGCCGCCTACATGCGCGGCATCAAGTTCATCCAGATCCCGACGACGATTCTCGCCCACGACAGCAGCGTCGGAGGCAAGGTCGCGGTCAACCATCCGCTCGCGAAAAACATCATCGGCGCGTTCCACCAGCCGGAGATGGTGCTGTACGATCTCGAGACGCTCCGCACGCTGCCGCCGCGCGAAGTGAGCTGCGGCCTCGCGGAAGTGGTGAAACACGGGCTCATCCGCAGCGCCGAGTTCGTCTCATGGATCGACGGGAACGCGGACAGACTGCTCAAGCTCGATCCGGAAGCGCTCGGGTACGCGCTCTATTTCGGCTGCCGCGTGAAAGCGGAAGTCGTCTCGCAGGACGAACGGGAGAACGATCTGCGGGCGATTCTCAACCTCGGACACACGATCGGCCACGCGCTCGAGGCGGTGGGCGGTTACGGCGAGCTGCTGCACGGCGAAGCGATCTCGATCGGCATGGTCGGCGCGGCGCGCATCGGCGTGGAGCTCGGGGCGCCGCGGGAAGTGTACGACGTGACGAAGCGGGTGCTGCTGAAATGCGGACTGCCGGTCCGGCTGCCGGCCCATTTCGACACCGACGCGATCATGGACGCGATGCGGCATGACAAGAAGTTCAAGGAAGGCCGAATGGTGTACATCGTGCCGAAGGCGATCGGCGAGGTCTACATCGACAAGAACATGTCCGCGGAGCGGGTGCGCCGCGTCGTGGAGGAGCTGAAAGAGGAGGAGCAGGCGCGATGAGCGTGCGGGGAATCCGCGGGGCGACGACCGTCGAGGCGAACGAGGAGCAAACCATCCTCGAGGCGACGGCGGATTTGCTTAAGCAATTGGTCGATGCCAACGGCATCGTGCCGGAGGACATCGCGAGCATTATCGTCACGGTGACGCACGATCTGGACGCGGCATTTCCGGCCCGCGCCATCCGGGCGCTGCCCGGCTGGGATCTGGTGCCGCTCATGTGCGCGCTGGAGGTGCCGGTCAAGGGCAGTCTGGAGAAATGCATCCGGCTGATGGTGCACGTCAACACGGACAAGAAGCAGGACGAGATCCGGCACATTTTCCTGGGCCGGGCCCGGACGCTGCGTCCGGACCTTGCCGGAGAGGAGAGCAATCCTTCATAATCATTCGAAACATCCGGGGATCGCAAATCGGTTTCCCGGATTTTTTTCGGTAGCGGGGGTAGGCGCATTGTTCAATATCATCGCGCTTGCGCTGTTGTTCATGCTTCCGGGGTGCGCGCGGGCGCTTCCCGAACCTCCGGACGTTGCCGGGCCGGAAACAGCGTCCGCCGAAATCGGAGCGTCATTGTACGAACAGACGAAGGCCGCGTTCGGGAGGTTGAGCGGGAGGCGGAAGCGGATGACGCCGGCCGCTTGCTGCGGGAAGCGACGGATCTGCTCTATCGCCTGATCTCGGGCAGGGAATCGCTCGCTTGCACGTCCGGGCAGTTTCGTTCCTTATCGGAAGGGCTTCAGGTTTTCGAAGCCGGGGAAGCGAGAATTATCGCCTATCAGGGCAGTCCGGCGGTGTTCGGGGAGTCAAGCGATTCCGGATACGCGTTTTTGCAGGCGCGCGCCGATGACGGCCCGCGGGTGCACGTCAATTTTGAGGCGGAGGCATGGCAGGTGTGGGACGTTCGTCCGTCGGGCGAAGGCGCGGCGCTCCTGTACGGGGTCGAGACGGGCCACCCCCGGCGGGCGTTCGCGGTTCGCATCGTATGGGAAGGGGGAAAAATCCGGATCGAACCCGCCGCGGCTCCCTACGACGACGGACAGTGGCGCATCACTCCGGGTCTCGATGCCATCGCGCGAACGGATGGCGCGCTGGTTGAAACGTATGTCGCGGAGACGGACGGGGAGCGCATGGTGGTCGGTTCGAACGACGGACGGCAACTGATTTTGACGTGGAACGAGCGTTCAATAAAGTTTGAAGTTTCGCCGGAATGAAGACTTCGGGTTGACGGCGACGGCAGGTTTCGGTATAGTGTAGTTATTCGCCGCGCGGCCGGAGGGTTGGCGCGGGTGAAGACGAGACGAGCAGAGCATTGGATGAGATGAGACGAGACGAGCGCGAACTTATGGCCGCTGCGCACGCAGCCGGTCTTCAAGCGGCATGTCCCGGTGACCGCCGGTTTGCCGCTGCCCTTCATCGTCTGTCTGCGCAATCCAGGCTCCTGCCGTCGGCAGGAGCTTTTTTGATGCCGCATGGCCGCAAGGCCCGCGCATCGCTGCCGGCGGAATCGGTTCAGCCGATTGCTCTGCATGGAGGAGGATCAAGCATGTCCCTCGAACTTCAGGAAGTCATCCGCCTGGCATCCACGTACAACCTTATTCCGATTGCCCGCAGCGTCATGGCGGATACGGAGACGCCGATCCGGCTGTTCCAACATTTCGCGGATGAAAAGCGCGCGTTTCTGCTGGAAAGCGTGGAGGGCGGCATCAAATGGGCCCGCTATTCGTACATCGGCACCGATCCGTTCATGATCATCCGCGGCAAGAACGGCCGGATGACGATCGAGAAGGACGGGAAGATCGAAGTGTACGAGGGCAAGCCGCTCGAGCTGCTCAAGGCGCATCTCCTTTCGTACCGCAGCCCGGCGCTGCCCGATCTGCCTTCGTTCACCGGCGGAGCGATCGGATTTTTCGGCTATGACCTGCTCCAATATTACGAGCGGCTGCCCGCGCACCGCGTCGACGATCTGCAGATGGACGATCTTCAGTTCATGTTCTGCGATCAGCTCATCGTGTTCGACCATTTCAAGCAACAAATCCGGATCGTCGCAAACGTGCACGTCCCGGACGACGCGACCGACCGGGAAATCGAAGCGGCGTACGCAGAGACGAACCGGAAGATCGACGCGCTCATCGAGCGGCTGCGGCAGCCGCTGCCGAAGCCGATCCTCTCCGGCGTAACGCCGCCGGAGAGTCCCGAGCTCGGCGAGATCCGCTCCAACGTCACGAAGGAAGCGTTCATGGCGAACGTGGATCGGGCGAAGGCATACATCCGGGCGGGCGACATTTTTCAAGTCGTGCTGTCGCAGCGGTTCAGCATCGAGACCGACGTCGATCCGCTGCACGTCTACCGGGTGCTGCGCACGATGAACCCGTCGCCGTATCTGTATTATCTGAAACTGGACGACGAGGTGATCGTCGGCGCGTCGCCGGAAGCGCTGGTGAAGGTGGAAGGCCGCAAGGTCGAGACGCGGCCGATCGCCGGCACGCGGCCGCGCGGGAAGACGCCGGAAGAAGATCTCAAGCTCGAGCGCGAGCTGCTCGCCGACGAGAAGGAGCGCGCGGAGCATCTGATGCTGGTCGACCTCGGCCGCAATGACATCGGCCGCGTCGCCGAGTTCGGCACGGTCAAGGTTGACGCGTACATGGAGATCGAGCGGTATTCGCACGTCATGCACATCGTCTCGAACGTGTCCGGCAAGCTGCGGGAAGACAAGGACTTTTTCGACGCGTTCGTCTCCTGCATGCCGGCGGGAACCGTCTCCGGCGCGCCGAAACTTCGGGCGATGGAGATCATCGCCGAGCTCGAGCATGAAGCGCGCGGCGCCTACGCGGGGGCGATCGGCTATCTCGGCTTCGCCGGCAGCCTGAACACGTGCATCACGATCCGGACGATCGTGTTCAAGCACGGCAAGGCGTATGTGCAGGCCGGCGCCGGCATCGTCTGGGATTCGGTGCCGGAGAACGAGTACCAGGAAACGGTGAACAAGGCGATGGCTTTGCTGAAGGCGATCCGCACGGCGGAAGCCGCGTTTCCGGCGAATGGACCGGCCCGGGCGGTGCCGGTCGCGCCGAATCTCGATTACGCGTGAGGACGGGTACGGAAGGGAGAGGTTGAGCATGGAACAGGCGGTTACGGGAATGACGATGCAGGAAGCGCTCGCGCATCTGATCGCGGGGGGCGATCTGACGCGCGCGCAGGCGGAAGACGTGATGAACCGGATCATGGGCGGCGAGGCGACGCCGGCCCAGATCGCGGGCGTGCTGACGGCGCTCCGGATGAAGGGCGAGACGGTGGACGAAATCGCCGGCTTCGCAACCATCATGCGCGAGAAATCGAACCGGGTGGAGGCGACCCGGGACGGGCTGCTCGACACGTGCGGCACCGGCGGGTCGGGCATCCACAAGTTCAATGTCTCGACGTCGTCCGCGATCATCGCGGCGGCGGCCGGCGTCCGCGTGGCGAAGCACGGCAACCGGGCGATGTCCGGCAAGGCCGGCAGCGCCGACGTGCTGGAGGCGCTCGGCGTCAACATCAAGCTGACGCCCGAGCAGGCGGCGAAATGTCTGGCCGAGACGGGCATCTGCTTCATGTTCGCGCAACTGTTCCATCCGTCCATGAAGCATGCGGCGGGTCCGCGCCGGGAGCTCGGCGTCCGCACGATTTTCAACATGCTCGGCCCGCTGACGAACCCGGCCGGCGCCGACCGGCAATTGCTCGGGCTGTACGACCGGACGAAGACGGAGACGATCGCCGAAGTGTTGCGCCAGCTCGGGATCAGGCGGGCGCTCGTCGTCGGCAGCTTCGAAGGTTTGGACGAGATCAGCATTTCGCAGGATACGCAGGTGTCGGAGCTCAGGGACGGCGCGATCCGGACGTACGTGCTGTCGCCGGAAGCGCTCGGCCTTGAGCGCCGTCCGCTCAGCGCGGTCGTCGGCGGCTCGCCGGAGGAGAACGCGGCGATTGTCCGCCGCATCTTCGCGGGCGAGGAGCGCGGCGCCTACCGGGACATCGTGCTGGCGAACGCCGGCGCCTGCATCTACCTCGGCGGCAAGGCGGAGACGCTCAAGGCGGGCGTGGAGATCGCCGCCGCCGTCATCGACTCGGGCGCGGCCGAAGCGAAGCTGCGCGAGCTGATCCGGAAGACGGAGGAATTCGCCCATGTATCTTGATCGCATCGTCGCCGTGAAGCGCGGCGAGGTTGAAGCGCTGAAGACGCGGCTGAATCCGGCCGAAGCGGAGCGCCGCATCGCGGAGCTTCCGCCATGCCGCGGCTTCGGGCGCGCGCTCGCGGAAGGCCGGCGGCGGGAGATCGGCCTGATCGCGGAAGTGAAGAAAGCGTCGCCCTCCAAGGGGCTGATCCGGGAAGATTTCCATCCGGTCGAGCTCGCCCGAAGCTACGAGGCGGCGGGCGCGGACTGCCTGTCCGTGCTGACGGACCGCGATTTCTTCCAGGGTTCGAACGACTATTTGACCCGGATACGCGAGGCCGTCAGCCTGCCGCTGCTCCGAAAAGATTTCACCATCGATCCGCTGCAGATCTACGAAGCGCGGCTGATCGGCGCGGACGCGATCCTGCTCATCGCGGCCATTCTGACGCCGGACGAACTCCGTAACTTTCACCGGTTGGCGAAGGATCTCGGCATGGACGCGCTGGTGGAAGTTCATGACCGGGCGGAGATGGAGACGGTTCTGGAGCTTGGGCTGGCGGAGCTCGTCGGCATCAACAATCGCGATCTGCGCACGTTCGTGACGGATCTCAAGACGACGGAAGAACTGGCCCGGCTTGTGCCGGAGCATGCGACGCTCGTCAGCGAGAGCGGCCTTTCGTCGCCGGACGATATCCGGCGCGTGCGGGAAGCGGGGGCGCGCGCCGTGCTGATCGGCGAGCATTTCATGCGCCAGCCGGACGTCGGCGAAGCGGTCCGCGCGCTGATGGGAAGGGTCGCGCGATGAGCACGCGCATCAAAATTTGCGGGTTTCGGGATCCGGACACGATCCGGGCCATGGACGGGCTGCCGATCCACGAGATCGGCTTTGTCTTCGCGAAGAGCCGCCGCCAGGTCACGGCGGACGCGGCGGCGGAGCTGGTGCGCGCGGCGCGGTCGCTGCGCTGCGCGGATGGCATGCCGCCGCGGACGGTCGGCGTCTTCGTCGACCCCGAGCCGGAGGCGCTGCGCGATGTGCTTGCGGCGGCGCCGCTCGACATCGTGCAGCTCCACGGCTCGGAGACGCCGGAGGATTGCCGGCGGATCCGCTCGGAGCTCGGCGTCCGCGTATGGAAAGTGTTCGCCATACGCGGCGGGGACGCGCCGGCGGACGAGCGGATCGCGCCCTACGCGGGCGCCATTGACGCCGCCATGATCGACACCGCCGGCGGCGGCACCGGGGCGGTGTTCGACTGGCGGCTCGTCGCCGACTACAAGGCGGCGGCCCGCGCGGTCGGGGTGCCGCTCTACGTCGCGGGCGGATTGAACGAAACCAATGTCCGGGAACTGATCGACGCCCACGAGCCGGACGGCGTCGACGTGTCCAGCGGCGTCGAGACGGACGGCGTGAAGGACCCGGCTAAAATTAGAAGCTTCGTTGGAAGGGTGGCGGGACGATGAATCAGGTGCCGGACCAGCACGGCCGCTTCGGCCGTTTCGGCGGCCGCTATGTGCCGGAGACATTGATGAACGCTCTGTTCGAACTGGAGGACGCATTCCGGAACTTTTCGCGGGATCCCGAGTTTTTGGCCGAGCTGGACGGGCTGCTCAGGCAGTATTCGGGCAGGCCGACGCCGCTCTATTATGCGAGCCGGCTGACGGAGCGCCTCGGCGGAGCGAAGATCTATCTGAAACGCGAAGATTTGAACCATACGGGGGCGCACAAAATCAACAACGCGCTCGGTCAGGGGTTGCTCGCGAAGCGGATGGGCAAGTCGAAGATCATCGCCGAGACGGGCGCCGGCCAGCACGGCGTCGCGTCGGCGACGGTCGCCGCGTTGCTCGGCCTCGAGTGCAAGGTGTTCATGGGCGAAGAAGACATGAAGCGGCAGGAGCTGAACGTGTTCCGGATGCGTCTGCTCGGCGCGGAAGTGGTGCCCGTGACGAGCGGCACGCGGACGCTGAAGGACGCGTGCAATGAAACGCTGCGCTACTGGGTCAGCCATGTCGAAGATACCTATTATATACTCGGCTCCGCCACCGGTCCGCACCCGTACCCGATGATGGTGCGCGATTTCCAGCGCGTGATCGGCGTCGAGGCGCGGGAGCAGATTCTCGCGGCGGAAGGCCGGCTGCCCGACTATATTGTGGCGGCCGTCGGCGGCGGCAGCAACGCGATCGGCATTTTCCATCCGTTCCTGGAAGATCGGGACGTGAAGCTGATCGGCGTGGAAGCGGGCGGCCGCGGAATCGATACGGACGAGCATGCGGCCACGCTGACGAAGGGAAGCCGGGGCGTGTTCCAGGGGTCGCTCAGCTACGTGCTGCAGGATGAATACGGACAGGTGCTGCCGGCGCACTCGATCTCGGCCGGCCTCGATTATCCCGGAATCGGTCCGGAACATGCTTATCTGAAAGATTCCGGACGGGCCGCGTACGTGCCGATCACCGACGCCGAAGCGCTCGAGGCGCTGCGGACGCTGTCGGCTTCGGAAGGCATCATTCCGGCGCTCGAGTCGGCGCACGCGGTGGCGCATGCGATCAAGCTGGCGCCGGCGCTCCCGAAGGACGCGATCGTGGTCGTCAATCTGTCCGGCCGGGGCGACAAGGACGTGGAGTCGATCATGACGTATCTGGAGGGGGAAAGCCGGTGAACCGCATTGACGCGACTTTCGAGAGGCTGCGCCGGGAAGGAAAGTCGGCGCTCGCCCCGTTTCTCACGGTAGGCGATCCGGATCTGGCCGCGTCCGCGGAGCTGATTGCCGCGTGCGCCGCGGCCGGAGCGGACATGATCGAGCTCGGCGTGCCGTATTCCGATCCGCTCGCGGACGGTCCGGTCATCCAGCGGGCGTCCGAGCGCGCGCTGCTTGGCCGCGTGACGCTGGAGGACGTCGTCCGCACCGCCGCGGAGGCGCGCGGGCTGGGAGCGGATATTCCTTATATCTTGTTTACATATTATAATCCGGTGCTGCAGTACGGGCTTGACCGCTTATTTGACCTGCTCAAGGAACATGACATCAGCGGTCTCATCGTGCCGGACTTGCCGCTGGAGGAGGACGGGGAGCTGCGCGCCAGGGCGGAAGAAGCGGACATCCATCTCATTCCGCTCGTCGCGCCGACGTCCCACGAGCGAATCGCCCGGATCGTCGCGAGGGCGCGCGGGTTCGTCTACTGCGTCTCTTCGCTCGGCGTGACGGGCATGCGGTCCGAGTTCCATTCGTCCATCGACGAATTTCTCGCCGCCGTGCGGAGCGCTTCGCCGGTGCCGATCTGCGTCGGCTTCGGCATTTCGAACCGGGAACAGGTGCTGCGGTTCGAAGGGAAGACGGACGGCGTCGTCGTCGGCAGCGCGGTCGTGCGCAAGATCGAAGAGGCGCTGCCGCTCCTCCGCGATCCCGGGAAGCGGGCCGAGGGCGTGAAGCTGGTGGAGGAGTTTATCCGTTCCCTGCGCGTATGATCTCTTGCCGATTGACGGCGGATGTGCGACAATTTGAACGATGACAAGCGCGCGAAACGGATTGCCCGTCCGAGAGGACGTGCCGCCCGTTTTGCTCGAAAGATAAGCGTCGACAAGCTGTCCGCTTGTCTATGGGCTTATCTTTCACCGCAAACGGATTGCCCGTCCGAGAGGACGTGCCGCCCGTTTTGCTCGATGGATAAGTGTTGACAAGTGGCACATTGGTCATTTAGCTTATCTGTCTCCGCAAAACGGTAGCGCCGATTCGGGAGAACGGCGCCGCCCGTTTTGCTCGAAAGATAAGCGTCGACAAGCTGTCCGCTTGTCTATGGGCTTATCTTTCACCGCAAACGGATTGCCCGTCCGAGAGGACGTGCCGCCCGTTTTGCTCGATACCCAATCATGAGGTGAACCGCTGTGCAGCCCAAGAGCAATATTGTCCATCTGCCGGTCTATCAGCCGGGCAAGCCGATCGAGGAAGTGAAGCGGGAACTCGGCCTGACGGAAGTGATCAAGCTTGCGTCGAACGAGAACCCGTTCGGTTGTTCCGAAGCGGCGAAACAGGCCATCGTGAATGAACTTGCGAATACGAGCCTGTATCCGGACGGCGCTGCCGTCGCCCTGACGGAGGCGCTGGCCGGGCATCTCGGCGTCGGCAAGGATCAGATCATCTTCGGCGCGGGGTCGGATGAAGTGATCCTGATGATCGCCCGCGCGTTCCTCGTGCCGGGCGACGAGACGATCATGGCCGACGAGACGTTCCCGCAATACAAGCACAACGCGGAGATCGAAGGCGCGAAGATCATCGAGGTGCCGCTGAAGAACGGCCGCCACGACCTGCCCGCCATGCTGGCGAAGGTGACGGACAAGACGAAGATCGTCTGGATCTGCAACCCGAACAATCCGACTGGCACCATCGTGACGAAGGACGAATTGGACGATTTTCTCGCGAAGGTGCCGGCGCATGTGCTCGTCGTGCTGGACGAAGCGTACTGCGAATATATCGAAGATCCGTCCTATCCGAACGGCCTCGATTATGTGAAGCGCCATCCGAACGTGATCGCGCTCCGTACGTTCTCGAAGATCTACGGGCTTGCTTCGCTCCGGATCGGTTACGGCATCGGGCGGCCGGACATCATCCGGTTCGTGAACCAGGTGCGCGAGCCGTTCAACACGACGCGCTACGCCCAGGCCGCGGCGAAGGCCGCTCTGGAAGACACGGCGTTCATTGAGGAATGCAAGCGGCGGAACGCCGAAGGTCTCGCCTATCTGAAAGCCGAGTTCGATCGGCTCGGTCTCGGCTACTTCGAACCATACGGCAATTTCGTCATGTTCGACGCGGGCCGGCCGTCGCAGGCGGTGTTCGAAGCATTGCTGCGCAAAGGGATCATTTCGCGGGCGCGCTGGACGCATTATCCGACGCATATCCGCATTACGGTGGGTAGCGCCGAGCAGAATCGCAAATTCATCGCGGCGCTGGAACAGGTGCTGCAGGAATTGGCGGTCGAGGTCTAGCTCCCATGACCACAATCGCGATATTCGGCGTAGGACTCATCGGCGGTTCGCTTGCGCTCTGTTTCAAGGGAAAACCGGGAATGCGCGTCATCGGGCATTCCCACCGGCAATCGTCGATCGAAAGGTATCTCGCCCGCGGCGTCGTCGACGCGGCGACAACATCCATGGAGGAAGCGGCGCTTGACGCCGATTTCATCTTCCTGTGCGTGCCGGTCGGCAACCTGGAAGAATATTTGCGCCGGCTGGCCTCCATGAAGCTGAAGCCCGGCTGCATCATCACGGACGTCGGCAGCACGAAATCTTCGGTCGCCGCCTGCGCGCGCTCGCTGGACTTCGGCGGCGCGGTATTCATCGGAGGCCATCCGATGGCGGGCAAGGAGAAATCCGGCGTCGAAGCGGCGACGTCGCTGCTGTTCGAGAACGCCTATTATGTGCTGACGCCGGATCCCGGCACGCCGAAGGAAGCCGTCGACCGGCTGGCCGGCCTGATCCGCCACACGAAAGCCAACATCGTGTTCGTCGATCCCGAAGAACACGATGCGATCGTCGGCGCAATCAGCCATCTGCCGCACGTCATCGCCGTGCAGCTCGTGAACCAGATTCGGGCGTTGAGCGAAGCCAATCCGCTCTATTCCGCGCTGGCGGCCGGCGGCTTCCGCGACATCACGCGAATCGCGTCGAGCGATCCCGTCATCTGGCGGGACATTCTGATCAACAACCGCGGCGTCCTGATCCGGCTGCTCAAGGAATGGCGGGAAGGCGTCGGCGAATTTCTCGACATGCTGGAGCGGATGGATGAAGCGAAGATCGAGGAAGCGTTCCGCACGGCCGGCGAGTTCCGCAGCAGTCTGCCGGAACGGCGGCGCGGCGTCATCGACCCGCTCTACGAATGCTACATCGACGTTCCGGACCATCCGGGCATCATCGGCAAAATCGCGACGGAGCTCGGCAACGAGCGGATCAACATCAGCAACCTGCAGATTCTCGAAAGCCGGGAAGATGTGCCGGGCGTCATGCGGCTCTCGTTCCGGACGCAGCCGGATTTCGACCGCGCGGTACAGCTTCTTGCCGCGATGGGATTTGAAGTCAACATGTAGGCGGAGCCCTGCCGGTCCGGGCAGGGGCTTGCCCGCCTCCGACAGATCCAAATTTTTATTGGAAACGCATACTTGACAGATTGAAAACGGATACATATACTGAAGATACAGTATGGTTTCTCTCCACTCCTATCCAAATATTTGCACCAATCGTGCAGCCACCCGTACGGGTGGTCTTTTTTTTTGAAAAATTTCTCATCAATTGACACCTCGCGCGAGGTTCAATCGTCTATATCCATATGTGGTGCCGAGACCAAAAAAACTGGGAACTACCCAAAACGAAAAACTGTGATACAATGTCAGTATGTGCTCTGTAAAATACTGGGGGACCGGTTCAGCTCGGCACATACGGCAGGATTTCGACATTTTCGACTCGAATTGAAGTATGCAGGCCGGATGCGCCAGCAGCAGAAATCGCTGGGCAGCGGCCGGCGGGACATCGCCGCAATTGCGGAAACCCGGCGAATGGAAGCGGCCGGGCAGCGCAACTTTTGCCTTCCGGATCGGTACAATGTAGTGACGGATCCGGGAGGGCGATCACCGCAGCCCAAGGAGGGGCACAGCCCATGACCGACTCCCAATTGATCCGTGAAATCAAGGACGGCAACGTCCAGGCATATTCGGAATTGATGCGGCGCTATCAACGCAAAATACTTGCCTTCATCTACCACATGCTCAAGGGCGCGGGGCTCGACCTGATGGCCGAGGATCTGTGCTCGGAGACGTTCTACAAAGCATATCGCAGTCTGCATTCGTTCCGCGAAGGCGACGCATCGTTCTCCACCTGGCTCTATACGATCGCCCGCAACACGGTGCTCAGCGAGCTGCGCAAGCAGAAAGGCGGCAACGTCTCGCTCGACGAATCCGGCGTCGTGCCGCTCGCTCCTCCGGAAGCGGCGCCGGAACAGCGCCTGCTGCAGCGGGAGCGGATGAACCTCGTGCGCGAAGCGATCAGCCGATTGCCGGAGAAACAGCGTTCGGCGCTTATCTTGCGCGAATACGACCAGCTCGACTATCAGGAAATCGCAACGATTCTCGGACAGTCCGTCAGCGCGGTCAAATCGCTGTTGTTCCGTGCCCGGGCCAGCGTGAAATCGCAACTGGAGCCGTATTTTGATTCGTCTTACGTGGAGTACGAGGAGATGAAAGTTCGATGAAGTGCGATCAAGCGCAAGAGTGGTTCGGTCTCGTCTGGGACCTGCCGGAGGATGATCCGGAACGGCTCATATTCGAGGCCCATCTTGCGGAGTGCGACCGCTGCGCCGAAGAATTCCGGATCTGGGAAGAGAGCGAGACGATGCTCCGCCGGCTGCAGATCGCGGATGCCGAACAGGACCCTGACGAACGGATCAACCGCTCCGTCATGGAGCGGATCTACGAAGAAGACTTCTGGCTCTTGCCGGTCAAGGACCGGACGTACCGATGGTCCGAATCGTTCCGCCGCGGCGTGGCGGCCGCCATGGCCTGCTGTCTCGCCATGTTCGTCTGCGCCTTCGTCTACATGGCGATCGGCAGCCCGGAGAAGGAAGCAACCGACGCGCAAATCGCCAAGCTGACCGGCATGCTGGACACGATCAGCTCGATCGACGGCGCCGAGCCGATCAGCGTCGAGTTTTACCAGGATATGCCCGTGGCGAGCATCAGCGGTCCCGTCGTGCTGACCGTCGTGCCGACCTACCCGCAATATTGGATCGCGCTGTCGATCCTCGGCATGATCATGACGCTGCTGACGATCAACTGGTTCGCGCGCACGAAGCATTGACGGCAATTGTTTGCTGGGAGGTACGTCGTTGATCATCGGACTCATTCGGCACGGCGAGACGGAATGGAACGCCCTCGGCCGCATTCAGGGACAGACTGATATTTCGCTGAATGAAGCGGGCATCCGGCAGGCGCGCGCTCTTGCGGAACGGCTGAAGGCGGAAGACCGGGTCTGGGACGCGGTCGTCTCAAGCGATCTCAAGCGTGCAAGGGAGACGGCGCGCATTTTGGCCGACGCGCTCGGCATACCGCTTCTGCCGCCCGATCCGAGAATTCGGGAGCGGTCCTTCGGGCAGGCCGAGGGGACGACCGAGGAGGAGCGGCTTGCGCGCTGGGGAGCCGACTGGCGATCCCGCGACGTCGGGCAGGAATCCGATGATTCCGTCCGCGAGCGGGGGCTGGCGTTCATCGCCGATTGGCAGGCCCGCAACCCGGAGATCCGGCTGCTGGTCGTATCCCACGGCAGCACTCTCGCCGTACTGCTCCAATCCCTGTGCAGCGGCCTGGAAGATCGGCGCATCGGCAACATGTCGCTTTCCATCCTCGAATCGGCGGGAGCGGAGTGGAGGATTCTCCTGCACAACTGCTCGAAACATCTGGATACGTTGGAAGCCCGAAGCTGAACCGGCGGATCGACCGGGGCGGCTTCTTTTTTTATGCATTGAGAAGAAATGGCAAACCTGTTTCCGGCGGACGTGACGGAATGCCGCATTTGCCGTCGCTTCCATCACGGTTTATTTTTTTCCGTTCTTCCCATAATGGGAATAGACCCGAGGAACGGAGGGGATGGCATGCTGCTGGCCGAAATGTTGGGCTATGCGGACATCGCGCAGCTTATGCGGATCGCGGAGATGTACCGCCTGGAATGCGACGGGCATTCGAAGCACGAGCTGATGCAGTCGATTCTGTCAGCCGCCCTGGAGAAGAACCGGTTCGAGGAGCTGCTCGACCGGCTGTCCCTCGAAGACGAAAGGTTTCTTCACTCGCTGCTGTTCGATGACCGCGATGCGTTCAGCCTGGAGGAACTGCTTGCGCGCGTGCGGAGCAGCCGGTTCGATGCGGAGGCAAAACCCGGCTCGTCCGAAGAGGTGGCGGCCGTGCGGCTCGAGTTCGAATCCGCCGCTCCATCTGCGGACGGGAAGCCGAAGCGGAGGCGGAAATCCGCGGCGCGGGTCGAACCCGAACTGGCCGGCGGTTCGCCCGCGTCCGGACTTCGCGAGACGATCTCGCGTTTCAAGCAGTACGGGTGGCTGTTCAATGGCACGAATGGCACAAACCGCTATCTGTTCCGCGTGCCGGAAGATTTGAAGGAGCGGTTCCGCGACGTGCTGGCGCAGCGGCTGGCCAGGCGCCTCGTCCATACGGGTGAGCCGCCCGCGTACCGGGACGAGCAGGAGCTGATGGCGGACGATGTGCTCGTCTTGCTCGATTACGCGGCACGCCACGCGGTGCCGCTCACCCAGGACGGCGCGATGTACAAGCGGAACCTGCTCCAGCTCCTCGAAGCGCTGGCCGTGCGCGAAGAGCCGCCCGCCCGGGGAAGCTGGCGGTTCGGCTACGGCAGACGGTTCAAAGATTATCCGGACCGGCTGGCCTTGCTGTACGATTACTGCCACTACAAAGGCTATCTGTCGGAGAAGGAAGGCCAGCTTCGGCTGACCGATGCCGGAGCTGAACGACTGGCGAGCCGCATCCCCGAAGAGCCGGCGGAATTGTTCCGGTTCTGGATTCGGCTCTACCGCGCGGCGATACCGAATCTGCCCGCGATCATCCGGCTGATCGATCGGCTGGCGGACCGCTGGGTGACGGCCGACTCGCTGCGCGAAGCGCTCGTGCCTTTCGTCCGGCCTTTCTACTACGATGATCCGGCCGCCGTGCTCGACAAGCGTGTTTTCGCGATGATGGTGCATCTGGGATTGCTCCGGATCGGAGAAGACGAGAACGGCCTGACGGTGCTCAGGATGACGAAAGCCGGCCATAAGGCGATGGGCGGCATCGGCACCCGGGATGTCGAACCGATCCTGTCCTGATGGGTAGCGGTACATTCATCCGCCATGGGGGCATTCGTCTGCTACGGGGGCGGCCGCTCATGAATATGCTTGAGTAAAGACGTCGGCAGGAAAGGACAGACATCCGGTGGAACGATCACCGACTGTGGAGGTGTGTCCTGTGGACAGAATGAAATCCTACGAAGCGATGCTTTCGCTTGCCGCGGAAATGGTGTTGGACGAGGCGCTGCGCGTCTACCGCAAGGAAAGGATTTACGCCGCGATCGACAAGGCGCTTGAGAACGGCGATGAAGACGGGTTCCGGAGACTTGCGGAAGAGCTCAGAACGATCTGAACGATTGCCCGCCCCTTGGCCCGGGGGGCGGGTTTTTTGTCGGATTCGGTTTTCGTCCGGCCGCGGGTTATGGTAAGATGTCCGGGAAGAACAACCTGTCCGAAAGCGGAGGATTGTGAAGCGCATGAAATTCACCGAATTCGACGGCGAACGTTGGGCGGAGCTGCAGCTTTATTTCGATACCGCCGTCCTGCCGGTCACCGGCCTTGCGGGCGGCGAATCGCCGGATGAGGCGGCGGCGGCGCTCGAGCGGCTGCGCGATCTGCTCGACCTCGTCGAGACGCCGTTCAAGGGAAGAACGGTCACCTACCCCGCGTTGCATTATGCCGCCGATGGCGCGCGGACGATCGAACGGGTCGCCTCCGGTCTCAAGTCCGCCGGCTTTCGCCACGTCATCGTCGTCTCGCTCGACCGCGCCTTTCAATCGGAATTGCAGGCGGTCGATTTGTGGATCGTGCCGGGGCCGGACGGTTCGCTGCCGGACAAGCGGGCGGCGTCCGAAGCCGTTCAGGCGATGTGGCGACAGCGCAGGGAAGAGCCGGGAGAAAGCGGGGAATAGAACGCGGGCGGCGGGGGAAAAATGTGCTGGGATCGGCAATTGTGACAAATCTTCAACAAATTTCAGAACGATTTTTGGCGCGGTTTCATTTTCATTTCCGCGTCCTTGACGCTCAATAGGGCCTGGGATATTATAAGTTATGGTTTGGTTCGTCATGGAAGTTGTCGGCATGACAAGACCCGCATAACGATTGGCAAAGGGGGTAGAGCAGGAGATGAGCAACCACGAGCAGCATGAGCAGTCACACTCGTCCGTGAAGAGAAAAACGATGTCCCGGCGCCAATTTTTGTCGTATACGCTCGGCGGTGCGGGCGCATTCATGGCCGGCGGTGTCATACTGCCGATGATCCGTTTTGCGGTCGACCCGATTCTTCAGAAGAAGACGGGCGGCACGTTCGTCAAAGTTGCCGAAGAAAGCGCGATAACGAGTGAACCGAAGGAATTCAAGTACCAGATCCATCAGGTGGACGGTTGGTACGAGAGCGACCCCGAGCGTTCCGCATGGATCGCGCGCGACCAGAACGGCACCATTTTTGCGCTGTCGCCGGTCTGCAAGCATCTCGGGTGCACGGTCAACTGGAACGTCCAGAACGACAATCAATATTTCTGCCCGTGCCACGAGGCGAAATATACGATTGACGGCAAGAACCTGAGAGTGGCTCCGGCGCCGCTTGACGAATACGAAGTGGATGTGAGGGACGGCTGGGTGTACCTCGGTCCGATCAAACCGAACTCGCGAGTCTGATTGGGAGGCGTAATATCCGATGTTTAAAGCAATCTACAACTGGATTGACGAGCGTCTGGACATCACGCCGATGTGGAGAGACGTCGCGGACCACGAGGTTCCCGAACATGTCAACCCGGCGCATCACTTCTCCGCCTTCGTATATTGCTTTGGCGGCCTGACGTTTTTCATCACGGTCATCCAGATTCTGTCCGGCATGTTTCTGACGATGTACTATGTGCCGGATATCATCAACGCTTACGCGAGCGTCGACTATCTGCAGCACAAGGTTGCGTTCGGCGCAATCGTGCGCGGCATGCACCACTGGGGCGCGAGCCTGGTCATCGTCATGATGTTCCTGCATACGCTCCGCGTCTTCTTCACCGGCGCCTACAAAGCGCCGCGCGAAATGAACTGGGTCGTCGGCATGCTTATCTTCTTCATCATGCTCGGCCTCGGGTTCACCGGTTATCTGCTGCCGTGGGACAACAAGGCCTACTTCGCGACGAAGGTCGGCATCCAGATCGCGGAATCGGTTCCGTACATCGGACCGTCCATTGCCGAACTGCTGCAGGGCGGCGAAATCGTCGGTGCGCAGACGCTGACGCGCTTCTTCGCGATCCACGTCTTCTTCCTGCCCGGCGCGCTGCTCGCACTCTTGGCGGCTCACTTCATCATGATCCGCAGACAAGGCATCTCCGGACCACTATAATTGAAGGGAGATTTCACCGATGGCCCATCACTCCAAGGATACCCAGGAGAAAGTGGTATACGTCGGCGACTCCCGGGTCCGCAAGTCCGGGAGAAAGCCGAACATTCCGCCTGATTATTCGGCGTTCCCAGGCAAGTCGGAAGCGTTCGTACCGAACTTCCTGCTCAAGGAATGGATGGTCGGCGTTGTCGTGCTGGTCGGATTTCTCGTCCTGACAATGTCCCATCCGGCGCCGCTCGGATATCCGGCCGACCCGACCAATACGTCGTTTATTCCGATGCCTGACTGGTATTTCCTGTTCTTGTATCAATTTCTGAAGCTTCCATATGTATCCGGTGATTACGTCGTGCTCGGAACGGTCGGCGTGCCGGCGATCATGTTCGGCGCTCTGCTGCTTGCGCCGTTCCTCGACCGGGGCAAGGAGCGCCGCTTCTACCGCCGTCCGATCGCTTCGACGCTGATGTTCCTGTCGCTGATCTCTTCTGTCTACCTGACCTACGTGGCATGGGATCACTACAAGCATCAGCTTGAAAAGAACGGCATCGTGCCCGAGCATATCCAGCGCGAGGAGGAAGCGCGCCGCGCGGCGGAGCGGGGCGAAGAACGTCCGAATCCCGTCAAGCGCGAGGACAAGAAGATCGCCGTCGTCGACGCGAACGATCCGATCACGTCGGTCATGCAGCAGAACTGCCTTTCCTGCCACGGCTCGGATTTTCAAGGGCAGAGCACGATTCCGCCGTTGGCGGGCGTCGGCGACAAATATTCGAAGGAAGAGCTGGCCGAGATCGTCACGAACGGCAAAGGCAACATGATGCCTGCATTCGGCGGCAAACTCAGCGCCGAAGAAATCAATCAGATCGCGGAGTGGCTCGCGAAACAGAAGAAAGCGGAATAAGCTTGCAATCCGAATGCCGCAGCCGGATCGAAGGCTTCAGGCAGCGGCAGCATCACGAACCTGATCGCCATCCGGCGGTCAGGTTTTATGTTTGCGTCAGATTTTATGTATGCGAATGAAAGGCCGAATAAGGAGGGCCGCAAATGCCGCTCACATGGTTCACAAGCCGGGCGTTCCTGCTGGACCGCCGGCTGCTCTGGCTGCTGTTCATCTGCAACGCGCTCGGCACGGCGTACGGTTACGTCTGGTACGGCGAGCAATTGCGCTGGACGCTGGACCACCATCCGCTCTGGCGCATCGTATTCGTCCCGGACAGTCCGACGGCGAGCCTGTTCTTCACGATCTGGCTGCTGCTCATCCTGATCGGACCGTCAAGGGAGAGGGGCGCGTACCGGATCTTCCGGATCGCAGTGGAAGCGCTTGCCGTTCTGACGCTGGTGAAGTACGGCGTTTGGGCGGTCGTCATGAACGCCGCGCAAGGGTTGCAGGGCGACGCGCTCGATTGGCAAAACTGGATGCTCATCGCGTCGCATGCGGCGATGGCCGTCGAAGGGCTGCTTTACGCGCGATTCATGCGGTTCGGCAGGCGCGCGGCGCTGCTCGCCCTCGCGTGGATGCTGTTGAACGACACGATGGATTACGGCGTCGGCATTTATCCGTGGCTGCCGTCGGTGCTGGAAGACGATCTGACGGTTATCGCCTGGTTCACCTTCACGTTGTCAGTGATCAGCTATTTGCTGACCCTGATCGCGTTGCAATTCAGGCCGCGCGTTGCAAATGGCGCGAAGAATGCTGGCGGACGTCAGGCCGCGCAAGGTTCTGAACCGGACAATCCGCTCATAGACTGAATGTCAGGAGGGATTGTCCATGTCCGTTCGCCTGAGCATGCTGCTGGCGCTTGCCATGCTGCTGACCGTCGGCGGATTGCCGCTCTTCGCAGCGGCGCCGGCGGCGGCCGAAGACCGCCTGGACCGTCTCGAGCTTCTGGCCCAAAACTTCTACCTCGCAACCGTGGAACGAAATCGCCAACTGGCCTACGCCTGTTTGCTTCGAATCGAAGAAACGGCCGCATCGGCCGACATTCGCGCGCTCGGCGAACCGGCCGGGTGGAGGAGGATCGACGGGTCGCTTGCCGCCGCCCGCAAGGCGCTCGCCCGCGGCCGCGATCCGGACGCGTGGCGGGAGGAGGCGTCCCGGCTTCTGCTCGCCGTCGACGCGCTGATGCCAGACCGTGCATCGCTATGGCTCGAGTACGGCCGGCTCATCGGCGACGACCTGGACCGGATGCGCCGCGGCTGGCAGCGCGGCGGAACGGAAGGAGCCGAAGCGGCCGCCGTTTCGCTCAGGCTCATGAAGGAGCGGGCGGAGCGCCTCGAAGCCGCGGCCGCGCTTGTCCGCCCGCAGCCGTCCGTTCAGTTGCTGTTGGAGCGGATCCGGTATGCGGAGCGGCTGCTTGCGGCGGCGGAGAAGGGCGAGGCGAGCCGGGGTTTAATCGAGGAAGCGTTCGACGGCATCGAGCAGGCGGCGTCGGATCTGTTCGGGCCGGCGGCGCTGATGACGTCGGCGGTGGCCTGGGATAATCCGTCGCCCGCCTGGATCGCGGCGCTGATCGCCATCCTTGGAGCCGCCCTCGGATATACGGGATATCGCAAATATCGCCAGGACCGCTGGGGCATATCGTCCGTCAAGCGCCCGCTGTAGACGCGGGCGCTTCGTCATCTCTCGCGGAAACCTTCTCCGATAACATCGTGCGCGTCACTGATCGCGAAGAACGCCTTCGGATCGATCGCGTGCACGATTTCCCGCAGCGCCCGGGCTTCCGACCGGCCGACGATGCAATAGACGACCTGTCTGGGCTCGCCCGAGTAGCCGCCGGTCGCCGGCAAAATCGTCACGCCCCGGTCGAGCTTCTTCGTGACGGCGTCGGCGATCGCTTGAGCCTTATCGGTCACGATCATGAACGCCTTGCCGGCGTATGCGCCTTCCTGCACGAAATCGATGATCCGGGAAGAGATGAACACGACGACCAGCGTGTAGAGCACGCGCTCGACCGGCACGAAGATCAGCGAGGAGCCGATGACGGCGGCATCCAGGCCGAGAATGGTCCGGCCCATGCTCCAGCCGAATTTGCGCACCAGAATGCGGGCGGCGATATCGATGCCGCCGGTCGTCGCGCCGAACCGGAAGACGATGCCCAGCCCCGCGCCGAGCGTTACGCCGGCGTACAACGCGGCGAGGATAAGGTCGCGGTCGCTCGCGAGCGGAACGATGAGCCCGGCATCCACCGCGCGCTCCATCAGCCAGAGCGAGCCGGTGAGGCACAGCGTGCCGTACAGCGTCATCGTCATCGACTTCCAGCCGAGCAGTCTCCAGCCCGCCAGAAACAGCGGCACGTTAAGCAGCAGCGTCGTGAAGGAGAGCGGCAATCCCAATATGTAGTACAGCAACAGTCCGATGCCGGTAACGCCGCCCTCCATCAGCGTGTTCGGCAGGACGAAGTAATGCAGGCCGAACGCATAGACCGCCGTTCCGGCCGCCACGGGGACGAGGACGCGCAGCCCTCCGGCCGCTCGTCGGAGCATCCGATTCAACCTCCTGTGTGCAGCCCGGCAAGGCGCCAGGATTGTGTTCCCATATACTTTGCGCTAACATAAGGAAAGAAACTGTCGGATGCCCGCAGCCGGGCGCATCCGTTTCGTGCCGCAAACGAAGCTGATTGCAAGCGAGCAGCTTATTAATTTTTATCGTTCATGGAAAGGATCGTGTTTAGTGTTGGGCAAAACACTTGCCGACATGCAGCGTGAAGTGGACGCTTACATCTCGCAATTCAAGGAAGGCTACTTCAGTCCGCTCGCCTTGATGGCGCGGCTTACCGAAGAAGCCGGCGAGCTGGCGCGCGAAGTGATCCATGCGTACGGGCCGAAGCCGAAGAAGCCGGACGAGCCTGAAGGCGCCATCGAGATGGAGCTCGGGGATCTGCTCTTCATCCTGATCTGCTTCGCCAACTCGCTCGGCATCGATCTGACGGAAGCCCACGACAAGGTGATGGCGAAATTCGCGACGCGCGACAAGGACCGCTGGACACGCATCGAACAGCCGGCCGAATAGCGTCGCCCGCCCTGCCCATACCCGGCGCTTGCCTTATGCATATGCTGATCGATAAGCATATGTGCGAGGGGGCGTGAAGGATGGCCGGGGAGGAGCATGTCAAGGAGGCGTATGCTTCGATCTTGTCGGGCGACTACGAACAGGCGATCCGGTCGTTCGAGCAGGCCATCGCGGCCGAGCCCGAAAATCCCGCCTGGCACCACAAATGCTCGATCACCTGCTTGCGCAGCGCCCTGTGGTCGAAGGCGCTCCGGCATGCGGAGGAGGCGGTCAGGCTGGCGCCGGAACAGACGGATTACCGGTATCATCTCGCATCGGTTCAGGCGCGCATCGCCGCCGAGGAAGCGAAGAGCGAACTGGCGGGCGCCGACCCCGATTATGCGTCCGTCATCGGCCGGCTGAAACTGGCGCTGGAGCGGGACCCGCTGCTTGATGAAGCCTGGCTGCTGCTGGCGGCGGCCTACGGGGCGCTCGGCCGTTTCGATGAAGCGGCGCAGACGGCGAGGGAAGCGCTCAGGCTGAATCCGGCGCACGGCGAAGCGAGGCGGCTGTTCGCCGACTACCGCCGGCGCCACCGGAGAAAGCGAAGACGCAAATTGCACTGATCGGATTCATCATCGAGAGGGAACAGGAGTTGGAACTTATGACGGACAAGATCCGCGTCGCGGTCGCGGGCGCAAGCGGCAAAATGGGCCGTGAAGTTGTCAGAATGGTACTGGAGGAACCGGCGTTCGAACTTGCGGCCGCGATCGGACGCTCCACGGCCGGTCAGGATGCGGGCGCCGCCGCGGGACTGCCCGCCTGCGGCGTCACGATCGCCGGCGACCTGGAGGAAGCGCTGCGCGGCGGCTCAGCCGATGTTCTGGTCGATTTCACGGTGCCCCAGTTCGCCTATGCCAACACCAAGACGGCGATTACATACGGCGTGCGTCCGGTCGTCGGCACGACGGGCTTCACGCCGGAACAGATCGACGAGTTGGACGAGCTGTGCAAAAGCCGCGGTATCGGCGGCCTGATCGCGCCCAATTTCTCGATCGGCGCGATTTTGATGATGAAGTTCGCGGCGGAGGCGGCGAAATATTTCCCGCATCTGGAGATCATCGAATATCACGGGGACCGGAAGCTGGACGCCCCGTCCGGCACGTCGATCAAGACGGCGGAGCTGATCTCCGCGGTGCGCGGCGAGCTGAAGCAGGGGCATCCCGACGAGGAAGAGAAGCTGGAAGGCGCGCGCGGCGGCTACTACAACGGCTTCCGCATCCACAGCGTCCGGCTGCCCGGCGTGTTCGCCCAGCAGGAAGTGATTTTCGGCGCGTTCGGGCAGACGCTGCGCATCCGGCATGATTCGTACGACCGCGCCGGCTACATGCCGGGCGTCAAGACCGCGGTGCGGAAAGTGATGACCTACACCGGGCTGGTCTACGGATTCGAACATCTGATGGACGGCGGAGAGGAGACTCGTTCATGACGGCGAGGATGCAGGTGGCGTTCATCGCGCATGACCGGAAGAAGGACGAGATGGTCAATTTCGTCATTGCCTATGAGCATGTGTTTCGCCACCATGACCTGTATGCCACCGGCACGACCGGCAAGCGGATCATGGAGCAGACGGGGCTTACCGTGCACCGGTTCATGTCGGGACCGCTCGGCGGCGACCAGCAGATCGGCGCGCTTGTGGCCGAGAACATCATGGATCTCATCATCTTCCTGCGCGACCCGCTGATGGCGCAGCCCCACGAACCGGACATCAACGCGCTGCTGCGCCTCTGCGATGTGTACGGCATTCCCGTCGCGACGAACGTCGCCACGGCCGAGCTGCTCGTCAAGTCGCTCGAGCGCGGCGAATTCGCGTGGCGGGAGCTCGTCCACAAGTACAAGCCGGAGGACTGGCGGCCATGACGGCCGTTGTCGACATGCTGGCGTTCGGCGCCCATCCGGACGACGTCGAGATCGGCATGGCCGCGACGATCGCCAAGCATACGCAGACCGGCATCCGGTTCGGCGTCTGTGACCTGACCTTCGCGGAAATGTCGTCGAACGGCACGGTCGAGCTGCGGCAGCGGGAAGCGGCCGAAGCCGCCGATGCCATGGGGCTTTCGTACCGCTCCTGTCTCGGATTGCCCGACCGCGGGCTTGCGGGGTCGCCGGAGCAGATCGCGTCCATCGTGCGTGAAATCCGAATGCTCAGGCCGCGCGTCGTGTTCGCGCCGTATTGGAACGACCGCCATCCCGACCATAACGCGGCGAGCCGCCTCGTGGAAGAGGCGGTTTTCAACGCGAAGCTTCGCCGGTACATGCCCGAGCTTGAACCGGTTCAGGTGGAGCAAATTTTCTTCTACTATATCAACGATGTCGCGGAAGTCGATCTGGTCGTCAACGTCTCGGACTGGTACGAGGCGAAGCGCCGCGCGCTGTCGGCCTACCGGTCGCAGTTCGAACCGGGTCCGGACACGGTGGCGACGCCGCTGAACCGGCGCTATGTCGAGAATGTGGAAGCCCGCGACCGGCTGCTCGCCGGCCAGCGCGGGTGGTTTTACGCCGAAGGCTTCGCGGTGAAACGTCCCTACGAAGTGAGACTGTTCTGAACGCGCCGCGAAGCGAGAGGAGGAGCATCCATGGCCAGACCGCTCAAGATCGGCATCACCTGTTACCCGACGCTCGGCGGATCCGGTGTCGTCGCGACCGAACTCGGCAAGCTGCTCGCCGAGAAGGGACACGAGATCCATTTCATTACGCACAGCATTCCGTTCCGTCTTGGCAAGTTCCAGCGCAACATTTACTACCATGAAGTCGAAGTGAACAACTATTACGTGTTCCGCTATCCGCCGTACGATCTGTCGCTGGCGAGCAAGATGGCGCAGGTCGCGCGGATGCAGAAACTCGATCTGCTCCACGTCCATTACGCCGTGCCGCACGCGATCTGCGCCTATCTCGCGAAGCAGATGCTGGGCGGCGGCATCCGGACGGTGACGACGCTGCACGGCACCGACATCACGGTGCTCGCCCAGGACGAGTCGCTGCGCGACCTGATCCGGCTCGCGATCCATCAGAGCGACGCGGTGACGGCGGTCTCCAATGATCTGATCCGGGAGACCCGGGAGCGGCTCGATATCGAGACGCCGATCGACCTGACATACAATTTCGTCGACAAGCGCGTCTACTATCCGCGGGAATGCCGCTCACTGCGCGCCGAGTACGCCTCGCCCGGCGAGAAAGTGCTGATGCATATCTCCAACTTCCGGCCGGTGAAGCGGGTCGGCGATGTCGTCGATATCTTCGCGCGCGTGAACGCGAAGATGCCTTCGCGCCTGCTGCTCGTCGGGGAAGGGCCGGAGCTCTCGAAGATTCAATGGCAGGTTGAATCGCTCGGCCTCGGGGACCGCGTCACGTTCCTCGGCAAGCAGGATGACGTGGCGCAAGTCATCTCCGTCGCGGATCTGCTGCTCTTGCCGTCGGAGAAAGAAAGCTTCGGCCTTGTCGCCCTGGAGGCGATGGCGTGCGGCGTGCCGACGATCGGCTCGATGGCCGGCGGCATTCCGGAACTGGTCGCGCACGGGACGACCGGCTTCCTGGCGCCGGTCGGCGATACGGAGCGGATGGCCGAATACGCGGTCCGACTGCTCGGCGACGACCGGTTGTACGCCCGGTTCCGCGAAGCGTGTCTGGAGCGCGCCCGCACGACGTTCTGCAACGACCGGATCACCGCGGAATACGAGCGTATCTATTACCGCGTGCTCGGGATCGAAGCCGACATCCCGATTCCGGTGTGCGAATAAAGCGCATAAAGGTGGTGCGCCGCCATGGACGAAAAGCTGACCCGGGCGCTGCCGGTGCTCGAACGGTTGACCGCCGCCGGCCACAAGGCTTATTTCGTCGGCGGCTGCGTGCGCGACGCCTTGCTCGGCCGGCCGCTCGGCGATGTCGACATCGCGACGTCCGCGCGGCCGGAGGCGGTGATGGCGCTCTTCCCGAAGCATGCCCCGACCGGCATCCGGCACGGCACGGTGACCGTGTTCGTGAAGGGCGGGCCGTATGAAGTGACGACGTTTCGCACGGAATCGGAATACGAGAATTTTCGCCGGCCGGCCGAGGTCGTGTTCGTCGACGACATCGAGGCGGATCTTGCGCGCAGGGATTTCACGATCAACGCGATGGCGATGGACTTGGGCGGCCGGGTGACCGACCCGTTCGGCGGGAAGGCCGACCTTGAGCGCGGGGTCATCCGCTGCGTCGGCAGCCCGGACGAGCGGTTCCGCGAAGACGCCTTGCGCATGGTCCGGGCGGTAAGGTTCGCGGCGGAGCTTGGCTTTCGCATCGCGCCGTCGACATGGCGCGCGCTCAGGCGAAACGCGGACCTGCTGCGCCATATTGCGCTTGAGCGCGTCGGCGCCGAGCTGGACAAGATGATCCGCGGCGCCGATCCGGATCGGGCGGCCGCCATCTTCATCCGCTCCGGCCTGTGGCGGACGACGAAATTGCCGCTTGATGCGCCCGGTCTTCCGGCTTGCGCGGGAAAGCCGCGGCTGTCCGCTCTGGAAGCGGGCGATCTGCGGTGGATCGCGCTCTGGGCGGCGTCGAACGTGCCGCCCGAGGCGGCGCAGCGATGGATGTCGCGGCTTGCCTTCGGCAAGAAGCGGATGCACGCGATCTTCGCGCCGCTGAAGCTGCACGCCGCCGCGGCAAGCGCGCCCGGCACGCGCGAGGCGTGGGCGGCGCTCGCGCTCGCGCACGGCCGCCGGGCGGCGGCCGACTGGCTGACCGTCATGCGCGCGTTGCCCGGCATCAGCCCCGTCCCGGAGGAAAGACTGGAACGGTGGCTGGCGTGGCTTGACGATATGCCGGCCTTCACGGCGGCGGAACTCAAGCTCGACGGGTCGGCCCTGGCCGAAGCGGCGGGCCGGAAGGCCGGCCCGTGGATCAGGCGGACGATGGACCGGCTGCTGCTGGAGACGGCCGCCGGCCGGCTGCCCAACGAGCGCGGGGCGCTCCTCGAGCGGGCGCTGCGCATCCTGGACACTCAAGCAGACGGAAAGGACGAGCCATGAGGGAACGACTGCTGGAAATGCTCACCGAACGCGCGGGCGAATATATCTCCGGCGAGGAAGCGAGCCGCCGGCTCGGCATCAGCCGGACGGCGGTCTGGAAACACATCCGCCGGCTGACGGAAGAAGGGTACGCGATCGAGGCGAGCCGCAACCGGGGCTACCGGCTGGCGGGAACCCCGGACCGGCTGACGGCGACCGGGCTCCTGTCGCGGCTCAAGACGAAATCGCTCGGCCGGTCGCTTCATCTGTACGACGAGATCGGCTCGACCCAGGACGCCGCGAAGCGGCTCGCCGAAGAAGGGGCGCCCGAAGGGACGCTCGTCATCGCCGAGCGGCAGACGAGCGGAAGGGGCAGAATGGGGCGAAGCTGGCTGTCGCCGAAGTACAAAGGCCTCTGGATGAGCCTCGTGCTTCGGCCGAACGTGCCGGTGCTCTGCACGCCGCAGCTCACCCTGCTGGCCGCCGCCGCGCTCTGCCGTTCGCTGCGCCGCCAGACCGGCCTTGGAATCGGCATCAAATGGCCGAACGACCTGCTGGTGGACGGCCGGAAGATCAGCGGCATCCTGCTCGAGTCGAGCGCCGAGGAGGAGCGGCTGCGCCATGTCGTCGCCGGCATCGGCATCAGCGTCAACCTCGAGCCGGAGGACTATCCGCCCGAGCTTCTGGCGAAAGCCGTCTCGCTCCGCATGGCGGCCGGCAGGCCGTTCGACCGGACGGAGACGGCGGCGCTGTTCCTCGAAACGTTCGAAGAACTGTACGAAATTTACCGGACGGACGGCTTCGGTCCGATTCGGCTGCTCTGGGAGGCGTGGTCCGTCTCGCTCGGCAAGGCCGCGGTCCTGAAGACGCCGCACGGGGTTGTCGAGGGCGTGCCGCTGGGACTTTCGGAGAGCGGCGCGCTGCGCGTCCGGACGGCGGACGGATCGGTGCGCGAAGTGTTCTCGGCGGAATTCGGGTAAATTCCGCCGACTGCCGTCCGAAAACGCTCGGCTTTCTTTTCGGTCCCCGTCATGCTATACTGACGGCAAGAGGCGGTATCGCGTTCAAGGCGAATCGCACTCGGGAACTCTTGGTTTGAATTTCATCATGCGCGGAACGTTCATCCGGGTTGGCGCATTCTGCTCTGAGCCGCAAGGGACCGAGACAGAAGGAAGCACGCTTGACCGTGATGTTTCCTGTTGTCGACAGAAGGACCTACGGCTTTTTCCGCCGGAAGGTTTTTTGCTTTTTCCGGAAAAAAGATGCGCACGTGTCCCGGAACGTTCGGCGACAAATGGGAGGGACCATGCGACATGCAGGCACTTACCGTGACGAAACTTTTGCGAATGAAAAGGGACGGCATCCCGATCTCCATGGTGACCGCGTACGACTACCCTTCGGCCCGGCTGGCCGAGGAGGCGGGCGTGGATGCCATTCTCGTCGGCGATTCGCTCGGCAATGTCGTCCTCGGCTACGACACGACGCTGCCGGTTACGCTGGATGACATCATCTATCACGCCCGGGCCGTGCGGCGCGGCGCGCCCGACACGTTCATCGTGGCGGACCTGCCGTTCATGACCTACCGGCTCGGCGCGGAGTCGACGCTGCGCAACGCGGGCAGACTGATGCAAGAAGCCGGCGTGCAGGCGGTCAAGCTGGAAGGCGGCGCGGAAATTGCACACGAAGTATCCGCGCTGACGTCGGCGGGCATTCCGGTCATGGGCCATATCGGACTGTTGCCGCAGTCGATCCATCAGGTCGGCGGCTATAAGGTGCAAGGCAAGCTGGAGGCGGACATCCGCCGGATGATCGAGGACGCGAAGGCGCTCGAGGAAGCCGGCGCGTTCGCCATCGTGCTGGAACTCGTGACCGACGGAGCGGCGGAAGCGGTGACGCGCGCGCTGGGGATCCCGACGATCGGCATCGGCGCCGGCGCCGCCTGCGACGGCCAGGTGCTCGTCTTCCACGATATGATCCAATACGCATCCCCGTACCGAAGCAAGAAATTTGTGAAGACCTATGCCGATGTCGGCACCGCCATCCGCGACGCCATCGGCGCCTATGTGCGCGATGTGAAAGAAAAAACGTTCCCCGGACCTGAGCACAGCTTCCCGGGCGGGGCGGAGCTTGCCGCGCAGTTGTACGGCGGCGGGAGGACGGACTGACATGCGGATGATCGAGACGATCGCCGAATTGCGCGCCGCCATCGCCGAATGGCGCCGGGACAATCCCGGCGGCACGGTCGGTTTCGTGCCGACGATGGGCTTTCTGCACGACGGGCACGCCAGCCTGATCCGCCGCTCGGCGGCGGAAAACGGGCTGACTGTCGTCAGCGTCTTCGTCAATCCGCTCCAGTTCGGCCCGAATGAAGATTTCGAGCGCTACCCGCGCGACGCCGATCGGGACAGGCAGGTGTCGGAAGCGGCGGGAGCCGATCTGCTGTTCATGCCTTCCGCCCACGAAATGTACCCGCGCCCCGCGGCGACGCGCGTTCAGATCAACGGCCTGACGGACCGGCTGTGCGGCGCCTCGAGGCCCGGCCATTTCGACGGCGTCGGCACCGTCGTCAGCAAACTGTTCAACATCGTCATGCCGGATAAGGCCTATTTCGGGTTGAAAGACGCCCAACAGGTCGCCGTCATCGAACGGATGGTCTTCGACCTGAACTTTCCCGTCCGCATCGTGCCGTGCGAGACGGTGCGGGAGCCCGACGGACTCGCGATGAGCTCCCGAAACGTCTATCTGAGCGCGGAAGAGCGGCGTCAGGCCGTCATTTTGCATGAGACGCTGAAGATGGCGGAGGAGAAGTTCGCCGAACCCGGCACGACGCCCGGAGAACTGAAGGCGGCAATGCACGCGCGCATCAGGCGCGCGCCGCTGGCCGAGACGGATTACGCGGAAGTGCTGACCTGGCCGGACCTTCAGCCTCCGGCGGACATCCCGTTCGATCAGATGCCGCCGGGCAGCCGGTTCATCGCGGCGCTGGCCGTGAAGTTCGGCCGGACGCGGCTCATCGACAACCGGCTGCTCGGGCGATGAACCGCGCGGGAAAGGAGTGTGGATACGATGATGCGGAACATGATGAAGTCGAAAATTCACCGCGCAACCGTAACGGAAGCCAACCTGAACTACGTCGGCAGCATCACGATCGACGAGGATCTGATGGAAGCCGCCGACCTGTGGGAGAACGAGAAGGTTCAGGTGGTCAACATCAACAACGGCGCCCGGCTGGAAACGTATGTCATTCCCGGCCCGCGCGGTTCGGGCGTCATCTGCCTGAACGGCGCCGCCGCCCGCCACGCCCAGCCCGGCGACAAAGTCATCATCATCTCTTATGCGCTCATGAACGAGGAAGAAGCCCGCAAACATCGTCCCCGGATCGTTCTCATGGATGAGGCGAACCGGCCGGCGGGTCTTGCGGGCAAGGAACAACATGCGACGATCCTGTAATCCGCCAACCCGGCCGCAATCCGGCTCCGGGTGCGGGATGTAACTTGAGTCCCGCGGTATAGTTCCCCCTTGCGCAAGGCAGAATGAGCATACCGGCGGACCGCGCCGGGAGCCTTGAGGCGAAGGGGGCGGCCAGGGTGGTCAGGCAATGGTTCAAAGTCATGAACGACATGCTCGATGAGATGCTTGTCCGCTATCCCGCCGCGGACGCGGCGCAGCGCGGATTGATCGAAGCTCAGCTTCGCAAGCTCCAGATCATGAGCGACACGATCGTCGACGGCTGGCTGCAGATGGAGGAGAAGCTGGCGAGGCTCAGGGAGATGGCGGCATCCCGTGAAACGGCGGCTTCCGGCGACGCGAAAGAATATAAGCAGTCGCTGGCCGCGGCCGCGGCGGTTCACGAAGAGACCGATCTTGCCGCGCAAGGAGCGGCGATGGAGACGGCAGCCGGCCAGGCGTCCGGCGCGGCCCAACCGTCGCTCGATTCCGCGCAAGCCGGAACGTCGACCGAGGCGAGGGAAGAAGCGCAGCGCCATCTGACCGCCGGACAAGGCTATTACGATCTGGCGATGTACAAGGATGCGGCCGCGTCGTTCAACCGGGCGGTCGAGCTCTGTCCCGAAATGCTGGCGGCGCGCATGTTTCTGGCGATGTCCCACATGCATCTCCGCGAATGGGAGAACGCCGAGCGCCAATTCCTGTTCATTGTCCGCAGGGCGGCGCAGCCGAAGCTGAAGGCGCTCGGGCTGAACGCGCTCGGCTGCATTCAGGCCGTCACGGCGAATCTGGAACAGGCAATCCAATATTTTCGGCAAGCCTGCGAATTGGACCCCGCCTTCACCGGCGCCGCGCGCAACCTGGCAAATTGCAAGGCGAACGCGGGACCGCTCACGCTGTACTTCGGCGGCTCCGGGTTCGGCTGCACGTGAGGAGAACGTACCGGATGAAATTTGCAGTTCTCGATCTGGAAACAACCGGCAATCATAGCAGCGAAGATGACATTATCCAAATCGGCATCGTGCTGCTCGATGAAGAATGCGGCGTGACCGGGAGTTACGCGTCCTATGTGCGCCCGAGAGTCCCGGTCCCCGCATTTATCACCGAGCTTACGGGCATTGCGGATGAAGACGTGCGCGAAGCGCCCGAACCGGAGGATGTGCTGCTCGATGTCATCCCGCTGCTGAACGACGCGGTGCTGGTCGCGCACAACGCCGGGTTTGACGTCGGCTTCCTCAACCAGGCGCTCGACCGGTGCGGCTATATGCCATTTACCGGACGGGTGCTCGACACGCTGCAACTGCTGCGCATCCTGTTCCCGACCCAGCCGTCCTATCAGCTCGGCGCCGTGTCCGAAGCGTTCGGCATCGTACACGAGCGCCATCATCAGGCCGACAGCGACGCGATGGCGACCGCCCTCCTGTTCAAGGCCTGCATGGACAAACTGCGCAATCTGCCGCTGCTCACGCTGGAGCGGCTGGCGGCGCAGCTCGATGGCGGCGACGATCTCGGCTGGATCGTGCACGACGCGCTTATGCGCAGGCAGCGCGCCGCGGCCGTCGATCCGGACGGCTGCCGCTACTATCGCCAGTTCGCGCTGCGCGTGGGCGAATGGACGGACGAAGAGCCGCCGCGCCTTGACGATCCCGAGTCGGCCGAGCGGCTGCGCGAGCTCGACTTCGAGACATTTCTGGCCGAAACGCTGGCCCGGCTGAAAGAACATGTCCCGGGTTACGAGCCGCGCGAAGCGCAAGTGCGCATGTTCCGCGAGGTTTACGACGCGCTGGAATCCGGCCGCCATCTGATGATCGAGGCCGGCACGGGCACGGGCAAGTCGCTCGGCTACCTCATTCCGGCTCTCTTCTATGGTATCCGCAATGACGAGAAAATAGTCGTAAGCACCCATACGATCAACCTGCAGGAGCAGATTCGCGAGCGGGACGTGCCGCTGCTCGAGAAGGTGTTGCCGCTGCCGTTCAAAGCGTCCGTCTTCAAGGGGCGCGGCAATTACCTGTGCCTGCGCAAGTTCGAGAGCAAGATCGCGACGCGCGACTATACCGCGCCGGCGGACGACCGGCTGACGACGGCGCAGATGCTCGTATGGCTCGGCGAGACGATGCACGGCGACCAGGAGGAGCTGAATTTCGGCGGGAGGGGCGCCGAATATTGGCATTCTGTCGCCAGCGACGCCGACTCGTGCCTGAACCGCTCCTGTCCCTGGTTCAAGCATTGTTTCTATCACCGGGCGAAACAGGAAGCCGTCCACGCGGATCTCGTCATCACGAACCATTCGATGCTGTTCACCGACATCCGCGCCGAATATCGGCTGCTTCCCGCATACGACCATCTCATCGTCGACGAAGCCCATCATCTGGAAGACGCGGCCGGCAAACATCTCGGCATGCAGCTCGGCTACAACAGCGGCATGCATCCGCTCACGCGTCTGTGCAAGGACGCCCGTACGGGACTGATCTTCCAGCTCAGGCAGAAAATCGCGTCCACCGGTCATGAGCGCGCGGAGGCGTGGATTGAGACGATCGAGGCGTCCGTTCCGGTGTTCGGGGAACTGCGCATGCATTGGGACGAGCTGTTCGAGCTGCTCTACCGGCTCGCGCAGCCGCAGCCCGACGCCGACGGCGGGCAGGGCGTGCTGCGCCTCAAGTCCGAGCGTCCGCCGTCCGAATGGGAGGCGGTGCGGACGGCCGAAGCGAACGTGTTCGCCGCCTTGGGCGAGATCGTCCGCACGTTCGACCGGCTGCTCGCGGTGATCAAGGAGCATTGCGATGACGCCGAAGTCGAAGCGGCCGCGGTCGACATCCAGGGGCGCGTGAAGGATCTCGCGCGCGTCCGCGACGATCTGCGCGGCTTCGTCAAGCTTGACGAAGGCGGGACCGTCTACTGGCTGGAGGCGAGCGCGTTCTGCAAGTCGCGGTCGGTGCATCTGTACGCCGTGCCCGCCGATGTCAGCGGCTTGCTCAAGCAATATTTCTTCGACGCGAAGCGCAGCGTCACCCTGACTTCGGCCACGCTCAGCGTGCACAAATCGTTCGAGTACGCGACCGAGCAGCTCGGCCTGTCCGGGTTCGAGGAGGACGGACGCCTCGCGACCGTCCAGCTGCCGTCGCCGTTCAATTATCGCGATCAGGCGCTGGTCGTCATCCCGCGCAATCTGCCGCCGATCAAGGGCGCGTCGGCCGATCCGGCGTTCCTCGCCGCGCTCGTCGATTCGCTGGCGGACGTGGCGCGCGAGACGTCGGGCAGAATGCTCGTCCTGTTCACGTCCTACCGGATGCTGAAACAGGTCTATGAGCCACTGAAGGAGCGGCTCGCCGAAGCGGGAATCGCCGTCATCGGCCAGGGCATCGACGGCGGCGGCAGGACGAAGCTCGTCCGCCGCTTCCGGCAGCAGCAGGCCTCGGTGCTGCTCGGCACGAGCAGCTTCTGGGAAGGGGTCGATCTGCCGGGCGACGCGCTGACGTGCCTCGCGATCGTGCGGCTGCCGTTCACGCCGCCGAACCATCCGCTGCTCGAAGCGAAATCCGAGCAGCTCGCGGCGGAGAAGAAGAACCCGTTCATGAAACTGTCGATTCCGCAGGCGGTCATCCGCTTCAAGCAAGGGTTCGGCCGCCTCGTCCGCACGGCGCGGGACAAGGGTATCGTCATCCTGTACGATACGCGCGTCATCGACACGAGCTACGGCAAATATTTTCTGTACTCGCTTCCGGGACCGAAAATCGAGACGATGCACATCGAGCAGATCGTGCCGCGCATCCGGGAGTGGCTGAGGGAATCCGGGACGACGCAGGGAGGGTCCGCGTGATGAAGCAGCAGACGAAAATATCCGAGGCGGTCGTGCGCAGACTGCCACTCTATCTTCAGGCGCTCAACGAGCTTTCGCGCGGCGAGGTGCAGACCGTCTCGTCGCAGGCGCTCGGCCACAAGCTCGACCTCAATCCGGCGCAGATCCGCAAGGATCTCGCGTATTTCGGCGAGTTCGGCCGCAAGGGCATCGGCTACGACGTCTCCTACCTGATCAGCAAGATCCGGCACATTCTGAAGCTGGACCGGGGCATCAACGTCGCGCTGGTCGGCGCGGGCAATCTCGGCCAGGCGCTCTGCAACTACAACCGCTACAGCCGCGACAACATGAAGATCGTCGCGGTGTTCGACGCCCACCCCGACAAGATCGGGATGCAGATCAACACGATGCGCGTGCAGCCGATGGAGGAACTGAAAGCGACGGTCGATGCGCTGCAGATCCGGATCGGCATCATCACCGTGCCGGCCGCGGCGGCGCAGAAGGTGGCCGGCCAGCTGGCGGAAGCCGGCATCGAAGGCATTCTCAACTTTGCGCCGGCGATTCTGAGAGTGCCGCCATCCGTCCGGGTCCATCACGCCGATTTCACGACCGAACTGCTCAGCCTCGCTTATTATCTGGAAAAGGATGCGGATCACGATGACGACCAAGTGGTGGATTGACGGCGGAACCTTTTTGACGATGGATGACGGGCAGCCGATGATTAACGGCCATATGGTCGTGGAAGGCGGCCGGATTGCCTACCTCGCCGAAGCCCATCCCGGCGCGCTGGCGGACGGAGCCGAGCGGATCAGCGGCGGCGGCCTGCTCTTCATGCCGGGGCTGATCAACACGCACGGCCACGCGGCCATGACGCTGCTGCGCGGGTATGCCGACGACATGGTGCTGCAGGATTGGCTGCAGAACAAGATCTGGCCGCTCGAGAGGCGCTTCACGGCGGCCGACGTGCGCGCAGGCGCTCTGCTTGCGGCGGTCGAAATGCTGAAGAGCGGGACGACGTCGTTCGTCGACATGTACGACCATATGGGCGAGGTCGCGCAGGTGGTCGAGCAGGCGGGCCTCCGGGGCGTTCTGGCCCGGGGCGTTATCGGCCTGTGCTCCGAAGCGGAGCAGCGCGCCAAGCTCGAAGACGCGGTCCGGTTCGCGCGGGAATGGAACGGCAAGGCCGAAGGCCGCATCCGCGTCATGATGTCGCCCCACGCGCCGTACACCTGCCCGCCGGCGTTCATCGAGCAATTCGTGCAGGCCGCGCACGACCTCGATCTGCCGATGCACACGCACATGTCGGAGACGGCGGCGGAGGTCGAGCAGAACGTGCGCGATTACGGCGTCCGCCCGGTCGAGCATCTCGACCGGCTCGGCATGTTCAGCCGTCCGTCGCTCGTGGCGCATGCCGTCCACCTGAACGACGACGAGATCGCGCTGCTCGCCGAACGAGGCGTCGCCGTCTCCCACAATCCGGCCAGCAATCTGAAGCTCGCGAGCGGCGTCGCGCGGGTGCCGGACATGCTCCGCGCGGGCGTGACCGTGTCGCTCGGCACGGACGGCGCGGCGAGCAACAACAACCTGGATGTTTTCGACGAGATTCGGCTTGCGGCGCTGATTCACAAAGGCGTCTCCGGCGATCCGACGGCCGTGCCCGCTTACGAAGCGCTCAAGCTCGGAACGGTGTACGGGGCGAAGGCGATCTGGCAGTCGGACGAGATCGGGTGCCTCAAGCCCGGCATGCGGGCGGATATCGTGGCCGTCGACATCGACCAGCCGCAGTATTATCCGCGCACCGATCTCATCTCCCATCTGGTCTACGCGGGCAGCGGCAGAGACGTAAAGCACGTCTGGGTCGACGGCGTCCAGGTCGTGCGGAATCGGACCTGCACGCTTCTGGACGAGGAGCGGATCGCCGCGGAAGCGGCCGCCCGGTTCGAAAGGCTGAGCTCGGCGACATGAGGCGCCGGCAGTCCGATGTCCGCTTCATGACGCCGATGCGCTGGGCCGTCATCGTCCTGCTTGCGATCGGATTGGTGCTGCTCCTGCTCAACCTGTATTTCCAGTGGGCGCGGAGCGACTATGTCCGGGAAGAGCGCGAAGCGATCCGGCGGGTGAAGGCGGAAGCCGGCCTGACGAAGATCGAATCGGCGGTAAAATTCGTATGGGACGACATCGTATGGGTAGTTCGCGGCAAAGGGGAAGACGGGGCCGATCTGTATGTGTGGGCATTTGCGGACCGCATTGAAACCATTCAAGCGGAAGTGGCCTACGACGCCGAGCGGCTCCGCCAGGATGTGCTCCGCGAGTTTCCGGACGCGTCCATCATCCGCATCCGTCCGGGCCATGCAATAGGCAGGCGCATCTGGGAAGTCTATTACAGCAGGGAAGAAAATGACGTGACGCGCCATTATTACGGGTTCTATGCGTTTGAAGACGGCAGCCCGATCGAGACGTACCGGCTGCCGGCGCGCTCGTCAGGATAGGAGTTGTCACGTGTTGCCATGTTGCCGAGGCTCATGAAGCCGCGTTGACCGTGCCGTAACGTAAATACCGCGTTACCGAGGCTCATAAAGCCGCGGCGAAGAAGCCGCAACTCGAGTACGGACGACCGGACAGATAAATCCGGATCGTCCGTTTGTTGGTTCCGCCTGTCGTCCGGGGACGCGCCCTGCCTGTTATTGCCGGCCCATTCGATGTTCCGCGTATGCTATACTCTATTACATACGGCATCGCATGTGAAGGAGGCAACGAGATGACGCACATACGCATTGTCCCTGTGTTGCTGACGGCGTTGCTGACGGGCGCCGTATTGTTCGGCGGATGGTTCGGCTATCGCCATTTCGCGGTCGAACAGCCGCTGGCCGTCACATTCGCCGGCATCGAAGGCGTAACGGCTCATGATCCGGTTGTGACGGACGAACGCGTGACCGTGGAAATCGCGCTGGACGGAACGGCGAGTCTCGCGGAAATATACCGGAACATCAGAGAACAGGCCGGAGACGCGCTCGGCGGCCGCGAGCTCGATCTCGTCATCCGCCAGGAACGAAACGAGAAGTTGGAGAAAATCTGGTCGTCGGCGCTCTTCACGATCGCGCAGGCGATGGAAAACCGCCGGTATGCCGACATTCCGGAAGCCGCGCGCAAGCTGGAAGCCGCACACTCCGGGCTCGCCGTCGAGACGGAGATGGATGAATATAACGTATACATCACGATGAAGCTGGACGGCGCGGTCAAATATGTCGTGCTTCCCCGCCAGCCCGCCGTGCTGGGGGTGTGGCCGAATGCTTAAGTACTGGAAAGAGATGCTGATCGGTTTTGCGCCGGTGCTGTTCGCGTTTCTCTATTTCATCGGCGTCAACGTCGTGCCGATCCTGCTGGCGGCGGCCGTCGTCGGCATCCTGTTCTACGCCGTCCGGACGCGCGGCCAGCTTACCGCATTGGGCGGCGGAAGACAGACCGCGCGAAAACGGCCTTCCATGCTGTCATTCGATGAGATCGGCGGTCAGGAAAGGGCCAAGCAGGAGCTGACCGAGGCGCTCGACTTCCTGATCAAACCGGACGAAATCGCGCGCTTCGGCATTCGCCCGCTGAAAGGCATTCTGCTCACCGGACCGCCGGGCACCGGCAAGACGCTGCTCGCCAAGGCGGCGGCCCACCATACGGATTCGGTGTTCGTCGCGGCTTCCGGCAGCGAATTCGTCGAGATGTACGTCGGCGTAGGCGCGAGCCGCATCCGCGATCTGTTTCGCGAAGCCCGCCAGAAGGCGCAGAAGTCGGGCAAGAACAGCGCCGTCATCTTCATTGACGAGATCGACGTGATTGGCGGCAGGCGCGACGGCGGGCAGCACCGCGAATACGACCAGACGCTCAATCAGTTGCTCACCGAGATGGACGGCATCCAGACGAACGAATCCCCCCGCATTCTGCTGATCGCCGCGACGAACCGCAAGGATACGCTCGACAGCGCGCTGCTGCGCCCGGGACGGTTCGACCGGCACATCGCGGTTGACCTGCCGGACAAGAAAGGCCGCAAGCATATTCTGTCCATCCATGCCGCGGGCAAGCCGCTCGGCAAGACGGCCGACCTCGACAAAGTCGCGGAAGAGACGTTCGGATTCTCGGGCGCCCAGCTCGAGAGCGTCCTGAACGAAGCGGCCATTTACGCGATGCGCGAAGAATCCGAATGCATCGAGACGCACCATCTGACGATGGCGATCGACAAGGTGATGATGGGCGAGAAGACGGACCGCGAGGCGACGAAGGAAGAGCGGGAACGGGTGGCGCTCCACGAGCTGGGCCACGCGATCATGGCCGAGATCGTCCGCCCGGGCAGCGTCTCGACGGTCGCGCTGTCGCCGCGCGGGCAGGCGCTCGGCTACGTGCGCCACAATCCGCAGCAGGACCGCTACCTGTATACGACGGAATATCTCGAAGGCCAGATCATGGTCGCGCTGGCGGGCGCGGCGGCGGAAGAGCTGTTCTACGGCGGCCGCAGCACCGGATCGCGGGGCGATTTCGAGCAGGCGATGAGCATCGTGCGCACGATGGCCGAGTCGGGGCTGACCGAGCTCGGCATCGTCGACCAGGGCATGGTGACCACCGAGACGTTCTCCCGCGTGGCGAGGGACATGCTCGATCGGCTGATGGAGAAGACGAAAGCGTGCCTGGCGGAGCGGCGGGAAGTGTTCGAACGGTCGCTCGAGCTGCTCATGCGCGAGGAGACGCTGAGCGGGGACGCATTCCGCGAATTTCTGCGCGGCCCGCTGCGCGCCGGCGCGTGAGAAGGAAGGCCGCATGATTTCTGACGGTTGTGTGAACGATGGAAGGTGTCCGCGCGGACGCCTTCTTTTTTGTAAGCGGCATACGGTATAATGATAGAGAGTCGCACTACCGGATAAAGCAGGTGATCGGCTTGACGATTCGGAAAGTCGGCGTTGTCGGCGCGGGTACGATGGGCCAGGGCATTTCGGAGATGCTGGCGTTCAAGGGATTGGACGTGGTTCTGGCCGACCGGTCGGAGCAGCAGCTCGGCCACGGCCTGCGCCAGATCGAACAGAGCCTGGACAAGCAGATTGAGAAATGGGCCTTGACGAAGGCCGAGAAGAAGCTGATTCTCGGGCGGATCCGCCCGGCCGGATCGCTCGAAGAGATGGCCGATTGCGGCATGGTCATCGAGACGATCTCGGAAGATCTGAACCTGAAGAAGCAGGTGTTCGCGGAGCTCGACCGGGTGTGCGGACCGGACATCATCCTCGCGAGCAACACGTCGACGCTCAGCCTGACGGAACTGGCCGGCGCGACGGCGCATCCGGAGCGGGTCATCGGACTGCACTTCATATATCCCGCGTTCAAGGTGGACGTCGTCGAGCTGATCCGCGGCCTGAAGACGTCCGACGAGACGTTCGGGAAGGTGCGGCGGTTCGTCGAGGACACGCTGAACAAGCAGGGGATCATGGTCTACGAATCTCCGGGATTCGTGACATCCCGGCTCATTTGCCTGTTCATCAACGAAGCGGCGAATCTGCTCCAGGAAGGCGTCGCCACGGCGGAGGACATCGACCGCGCGATGCGGATCGGCTATTCGTTCAAGCACGGCCCGTTCGAGATGGCGGACCGTTTCGGCCTCGATTCGGTCGTGGCGGCGCTGGAGCAGATGTTCAGGGAATACGGCGAGCTCAAGTATCGCCCGTCCGTCGTGCTGAAGAAGATGGTCCGCGCGGGGCAGCTCGGTGTGAAAACGGGTGAAGGATTCTTCAAGTACGACGAGGACGGGGATCGGCAATGAAAATATTGGTCATCAACGCGGGCAGTTCGTCGATCAAATACCAGCTCTACAACATGAAGGACGAGTCGGTGCTGGCGAGCGGCCGCGTCGAGCGGATCGGCACGGAATCGGCGATCGTGACGCATGAACCGGCCGGCAAATCCGGCGTCCGCGAAGTAAGCGAAATTCTCGATCACGTGACGGCGATCCGGCGCATCCTCGATCTGCTGCTGCATCGCGAGCACGGCGTCGTCGCCTCGATCGCCGAGATCGGGGCGGTCGGCCACCGGGTCGTGCACGGCGGCGAGACGTTCAAGGCGTCGGTGCTCGTCGACGACGAGGTGAAGCGCGGCATCCGCGATCTGTTCGATCTGGCGCCGCTGCACAATCCGGCCGCGCTGACGGGCATCAACGCCGTCGAGCAGAACATGCCGAACATGCCGCAGGCGGCCGTGTTCGACACGGCGTTCCATCAGACGATGCCGCGCCACGCCTATCTGTACCCGATTCCGATGGCGCTTTACCGGCGTCACAAAATCCGGCGCTACGGCTTCCACGGCACGTCGCATTTCTATGTGAGCGAGCGGGCGGCCGGGATGATCGGCAGGCCGGTCGCCGAACTGAAAATGATCACCTGCCACATCGGCAACGGCGCGAGCTGCGCCGCGATTCTCGGCGGGAAATCGGTCGACACGAGCATGGGGCTCACGCCGCTCGAAGGGCTGATGATGGGGACGCGCAGCGGCGACATCGACCCGGCCGTCGTGCCGTTCGTCATGAGCAAGGAAGAGCTGACGCTCGGCGAAGTGAACTCGATGCTGAACAAGCATTCCGGGATGCTCGCGATCTCCGGCTTCAGCGGCGACATGCGCGAAATCGTCGAGGCGATGGAGGACGGCGACCGGAACGCGCGGCTCGCGTTCGACATGTTCTGTTACCGGTTGCGCAAATATATTGGCGCGTACGCCGCGGCGATGAACGGGGTGGACGCGCTCGTCTTCACGGCCGGCATCGGCGAGAATTCGGCGGATGTGCGCAAGGCGGTATGCGAAGGGCTGACGTTCCTCGGCGTGCAGCTCGACGAGGCGGCGAACCGGCAGCGCTCGAAGGAGGCGCGCTTTATCTCTGCGCTGGATTCGCGCGTGAAAGTGCTCGTCGTGCCGACGAACGAGGAACTGATCATCGCGCGCGACACGTTCCGCCTCGTCTCGGAGCGCAAATCGGCCGGCGGTTCGCGGGCCGCGGGCGGCGTCTGAATCCGGCGGGCGGCGGGAAGGAGGATGCGGATGACGGATTTCGGGCGGGGTATGGCGGCAGGCTTTGGCGCCGAACTGCTGGCGGGCGGCGGCGTGTTCGTGCCGCAGTTCGTGCTGCGCACGTACCGCGCGCTCGGACTTTCGGACGCGGAGTTCATGTTGCTGCTGCAGATCGCCGGTTTCCGGCAGGCGGAGGGGAACGCGTTCCCGACGCCGGACGAGATCGGCGGGCGGATGGGGATCGGCGAAGGCAAGGTCGCCGAGCTGATCGGCGGCCTGATCCGCCGCGGATTCCTCGCGATCGACGAGCGGATCGACCCGGAGACGGGCGTCCGTTCGGAAGCGTACCGCTGGACCGGCTGGTACGAGCGGGCCGCGGCTTTGGCGCTGGAGAATAACGCCGCGCCGGCGGCCGGGGAAGCCGCCCGCGCGGCATCGCGCCAGCCCGCGGGCCGAAGGGCGGAGGAGCGCGAAGAGACGCCGAATCTGTTCGCCGTGTTCGAGCGGGAATTCGGCAGGCCGCTGTCGCCGATGGAGTTGGAGACGATCTCGGCCTGGCTGGACCAGGACCGCTACCCGGAAGAGTTGATCCGCGTCGCGCTGAAGGAAGCGGTGTTCGCGGGGAAGCCGTATTTCCGCTACATCGACCGCATTTTGCTGGAATGGAGCCGGAACCGGATCACCAACGCGGAAGAAGCGCGGCTGCATGCGCGGCAGTTCCGCGGGCGCACTTGAAGACGGATGGGAACAAGCCCGGACATCACGACGGAGTGAAGTCCGGGCTTTCGCATGATCGCTTTATCGTCGGCTGCCCTGGAGCAGTTCCCAGCGGTAGACGTATTCGAACAGAAACTCGAACGCTTCGAGATGCTTCTTCGCTTCCGTGATGTCCCGCCCCCAGGCGTAGATGCCGTGCTTGCGCAGCAGTATGCCGGGGACGCGCGGGTCAAGCCGCTCCGTCACTTCGGGCACGATGCGCGGAATGTCGGCATAGTTCGGCACGATCGGAATGTCGATCGACGCTTCCTCGTCCCAGATGTTGAACGCCTTGATCAGTTCGACGCCGTGCACCGGCACCGCGCGCCGCTCCCAGAACCATTCGGAGACGACGTTGTTGAACACGGTATGGACGTGGGCGATGGCGCCGCATCCGGTCAGCCGGTAGATCTCGCAATGGATGAGCGTTTCGGCGGAGGGCTTCAGCCCCGTCGCCTCGGCCGGCTTGCCGTCCTGGTCGACGAACAGGAAATCTTCCGGCGTCGAGCGCGACTTGTCCTTGCCGCTCGCCGTGATCGCAAAGTGGAACTGTTCCGGCCGAAACCCGCCGACGCGCACGGACAGGTTGCCGCTCGTGCCCGCGAACAGGCCGCGGGAGGCGAGCGCCGCCTTCAGTTCTCCGAGCTCGGACAAGGCGCGCTGTTTTTCCTCGGTCGTGATCGTTGCAAAAGGATTGCCGCTCATATTCCCATCCTTTCTTCGAGCGCGTCGATGACGTCATGGAACGTTTCGTACGGCGTGTGGGGCACGCCGAGCGCCTTGCATTTCTCGGTCAGGTGCGACCGCGCGAACACGGCGTCGGCCATTTTGGCCGCCTCGAAATCGGTCACGCTGTCGCCGATCACGATACGCTCGTACCGCTCGGGCTGGAAACGGCGCATGATCGTCGTCTTGCACATGCCGCAGTCGTTCGCGCAAGGCGGCTCGCACGGGTGCGGCCACGTGATCTCGACGCGTTCGCCGGAGAAGTCGCTGCCGTTGCAGAAGATGCGGTCGCGCGGGACGTCATATTTTGCGAGAATCGGATAGACGAAAAAATCGATGCCGCCGCTCGTCACATAAAACTCGATGCCCTCGTACCTGCAGAAGCGGATCAGCTCCGCGAATCCGTCGCGGATGACGACATTGTTCACCGCGAAGTCGATGATCTCGTCCTTTCGCGAAGTCGGCAGCAGCCGGAACAATTCGCCGACGCCGCGGCGGACCGACTTCCGCTCGGCGATGACGTCGTCCACGATCTCCTTCCAGCCGGGCGGATCGAAATGGCGGATGACCGCGACGATGTTGTCGTTCATCGTGATGGTGCCGTCAAAGTCGCAGAAAATGATCCGTTCTTTCGCCTGCGTCATGCCTTGATCCCCCATGCTTCGACGGCCGCCCGCAGTTCGTCGTGCCGCTTCGCGGCTTCGCTCAAATGCTCTCCGGCCAGCACGGCGTCGATCGCCTGGCGGAAGGCGCGTCCGCCCGCGGCCGTGCCGAGCGGATGGCCGTGGATGCCGCCGCCCGCGTTGACGACGACGTCGAGGCCGAAGTCGCGGTGGATGAGCGGCACGAGGCCGGGATGGATGCCGGCCGACGGCACGGGGAGGCTGGCCTTTAGCGGCAGTCCGCTGTCCGTAAGCGCGTCCTTTATCGCTTTGGTTTCCTCCTTCGGCATGACGACCGAGCCGTAGGGGGAGGGAAACAGGACGAGATCGGCGCCGGCAAGCCGCATCAGCTTGCCGAGCAGAAGCGGCGCGGCGATGCCATAATGCGGCGACGGATAGATCGCGCCGGCCATCGCGGGATGCGCGGCGATCGGCACGTTGATCTCCGGATCGCGGGCCAGTTCGGCGAGCGCGTCAAAGCCGTAGGCAAGCACGTTGAAGAGCAGCGCGTTCGCGCCGGCCTTGATCGCCCGCTTGGCGTTGTCCGCAAGCTCGAACGTCGGGCCGGTCAGATTGACGGCGTACAGCAGTTCCTGGCCGGTCGTTTTTTTCGCCTCGGCCGCCGCGGCCATGCACGTCTCGACGCGCTTCTCGAGCGGCGTCAGCGGGTTCTCGAACAAAATCTCGTCGTCCTTGATCAAATCGACGCCGCCGAGCGCCTGCCGGAGGAACTGCTCCCGCAGGTTCGGCAGGTCGTGGCCGATGACCGACTTGAAGATGCTCATGAGAAGCGGACGGTTGTGGACGCCGAGCCGTTCACGCACGCCTTCGACGCCGAACTTCGGCCCCGGGAAGGCGGAGAGGAATTCGTCCGAGAAATCGAGGTCGATCAGCTTGATCCGTCCGTCCATCGACAGCTTGCCGAACACGGTGACGAGCAGCGCCGGGATGTCGCGACTGAAGTTGACGTCCGGATAGTCGATGACGATATCGGCGTACCGTTCGCCGGTGGGCGACTCCGCCGCCCTCACTTCGGTGACGGAGACGACTTTGCCGAGATGCTTCTCCATCTCGGCCTTGCGCGCCTCTGGCAAATCGGTCCAGCTTCCGACGGTGAGGCCGACGGCGATGCCCAGCGCCTTCTTGCCGAAATCGGCCTTCTCATCGTAGCAACGGTAGGTTGCTCGGCAATATCCGTTCATTCAGGTCATGCTCCTTTCCAATTCCGCGCCCATCTCGCCGGCGCGTTCCGCCGCGCGGCGCATCGCTTGTCCGACCGCGCCGCGGAAATCATGTCTTTCCAGCGTCTCGATGGCCGCCTGCGTCGAGCCGCCGGGCGACATGACCTTGCGGCGCAGCTCGGCCGGCTCCTCGCCGGTTTCGAGCACCATCCGCGCCGCGCCGAGCGCGGTCTGCACGGTCAGCGCCCGCGCCGTGTCTTCGGCGAGACCGAGCGACCTGGCCGCGTCGATCATCGCTTCCATCATATAGTACAGGTAGGCGGGACCGCTGCCCGACACCGCCGTCACGGCGTTGATCAGCGCCTCGTCGACGACGTGCGCGGTGCCGACGGCGCGGAACATCCGCAGCACAAGCTCCCGCTGCGCTTCCGACGCCGCGTCATTGAAGCTGATGCCGGTCGCGCCGAGGCCGATCGTGCTCGACGTGTTCGGCATCGTGCGCGCGATCGCCAGCCGGCGGCCGACGAGCTTCCCGATGGTGGCGATGGACAGCCCGGCGATGACGGAGATCAGGAGCTGTCCGTCCCGGACGGCGGGGGAGAGGCGGCGCAGCGCTTCCGCCGCGTCCTTCGGCTTCATGCAGAGGAAAATGACGTCCGCCTCGCGGAGCGCCCGCTCCCGGTTCGCTTCGTCCGCGGCGGTGTTTACGCCGTACAGTCTGTGAAGATCGTCGAGACGGGCCGCGTTCGTCCGATTCAGCATTGTGATGTCCGCCGGCTTCGCCAGCCCGGCGGAGATGAGGCCGCGCACGATCGCCTCGGCCATCGAACCTGCGCCGTAAAAGCAGAGCCTGAGGCCGATCGGGCCGTTCGAGGCCGCTTCGGTTCGGTCTTTCAGCGTCATGTTCGGATGCTCCTTCTTCAGCCGCGGATTTGGCCGCTGCCGCGAATTCTGTATTTGGTCGACGTGAGGGCGGGAAGTCCCATCGGGCCGCGGGCGTGCAGCTTCTGCGTGCTGATGCCGATCTCGGCGCCGAAGCCGAATTCGAAGCCGTCGGTGAAGCGGGTAGACGCGTTGTGATAGACGGCCGCGGCGTCCACTTCCTGCAGGAACCGTTCGGCATTTTGCCGGTCTTCGGTCACGATGCATTCGGAATGCTTCGTGCCGAATTTGTCGATATGGGCCAGCGCCTCATCCAGTCCGCCGACGATCCGCACGTTCAGGATATAGTCGTTGTACTCCGTCGCGTAGTCCTCATCCGTCGCTTGACGAACGCCGGGATAGAGACGGCGCGTCTCCTCGCAGCCGCGCAGCTCGACGTTCGCCTCGGCCATCGGCCGCAGCAGGTCGTGGAGATGCCTTGCCGCGAACGCGCGGTGAACGAGCAGCGTCTCCATCGAATTGCAGACCGACGGACGCTGAACCTTCGCGTTGAAGGCGATGCGCGCGGCCATCTCCGGATCGGCGCTCTCGTCGACGAAGGTGTGGCAAATGCCGGCGCCCGTCTCGATGACCGGCACGGTCGCGTTCTCGACAACGTTGCGGATGAGCGAGGCGCCGCCGCGCGGAATGATGACGTCGAGCAGGCCGTTCAGCTTCAGCATTGCGTCGACCGACCGACGGTCGGAATCTTCGATGAGCTGCAGCGCGTCCGGCGGCATGTCGGTGCCGGCGAGCGCGCGGCGCAGCACGTCGACGATCCGGCGGTTCGAATCGATCGCCGCCGATCCGCCGCGCAGCACGACGGCGTTTCCCGTCTTGAGGCAGAGTCCCGCCGCGTCGACGGTGACGTTCGGCCGCGCTTCGTAGATGATGCCGATGACGCCGAGCGGCACGCGCAGCTTCTCGATGAACAGCCCGTTCGGACGCTCGAACGTCTCCAGCACTTCGCCGACCGGATCGGGCAGTTCGACAATTTGCCGAAGCCCTTCGGCGATGCCGTCAATCCGCTTCTCGTCGAGTTTCAGCCGGTCGAGCAGGGAAGCGGAAGTGCCGTTTGCCTCTCCGCGCGCCAGATCTTCCCTGTTCGCGGCGATGATCGCGTCACGCTCGCGCACGAGCGCGTCGGCCATGACGAGCAGCGCCCGGTTCTTCTGCTCCGTCGAGAGCCGGTTCATCACAGGCAGCGCGCCGCGCGCGGCCAGCGCTTTCTCCTTCACTTCGTGGGTCAAGGTTTGGCTCATGGTTCATCCCTCCATGTCGGGTACGTTTATTTCAGCGCGGAAAAGACACCCATTCGTCCCGGTGAATGACTTCGATGCGGACGACGTCCACCCGTTTGCGCACTTCGTCGGTGCCGAGGCCGGCGGCCGCCTGCACTTGCCACGCGGCGTAATTGACGACGCCTCGCCCGATCGGGACGCCGTCCGGGCCCGCGACTTCGACGACGTCGCCCGGGTGGAACTCGCCCTCCGCACCGGTGATGCCGGCGGGGAGCAGGCTGCGGCCTTCGCTGACGAGCGCCCGCGCCGCGCCGTCGTCGACGGTGATGCGCCCGCTTGGTGTCGAGTGGAAGCCGATCCACTGCTTCTTCATGGACAGATTGTGCGAATCGGTGTCGAAATAGGTGCCCCGGCCCCGGCCTTCGACGGCCGCGAGCACATCGCCGGGCTTGCTCGCCTTGCCGACGAACGCCTGGACGCCGCCGCGCATCGCGACGCGGGCCGCTTCGATCTTCGAGCGCATGCCGCCGGTGCCGACGGAGCTGCCCGCGCCGCCCGCAATCGCCATGATGCGCTCGTTGATCTCGGTCACCCGTTCGATCCGTTCCGCCTCGGGGTTGCGGCGCGGGTCGTCGGTGTAGAGGCCGTCCGTATCGGTCAGGATGATCAGTTTTTTCGCCCGGACGAGGTTGGCGACGAGCGCGGACAGGTTGTCGTTGTCGCCGAATTTCAGCCCTTCCACCGTGACGGTGTCGTTCTCGTTGATGATCGGGATGACGCCCCGGCGAAGCAGCTCTTCGAGCGCCATCAGCGCGTTATGGATACGCTGCCGGTTCGAGAAATCGTGCCGCGTGAGCAAAATTTGCGCGGCGACGATATCGCTTTCGCCGAACGCTTCCTGATAAGCCCGCATGAGCAGCGCCTGGCCGACGGCGGCCGCCGCCTGCTTCTCGTGAAGCTGTTTCGGCCGGGCGGGGTAGCCGATCATCCGGAATCCGGCCGCCACGGCACCCGACGTGACGAGCAGCACCTGCCGGCCGGTGCGGTGAAGCGCGGCGAGCTCGGCGGCGAAGAAGTCGACGCGGGCGCGGTTCAGGCCCCCTTCATCGGATGTCAGGGAGCTTGAGCCGATCTTGACGACGATGCGTTCGCTCATCTTGATCCTTCCTTCGATGTTGTGCTGTCAGGCTCTCAAAAAGAAAAGACCTTCGCCCGTAAAGGACGAAAGTCTGCGCTTCCGCGGTACCACCTTTGCTTGACGGCGCGGAATGCGCCGTCCGACTCGAATCCTGATAACAGCAGGAAGCTGTCCGGCTCGTCGCCGGCCGTTCGGGGGTGGGTTCGGCACGGAGCGCGGCGGATTCTCGCAGCCAAGGCCCGCCGGTTGACCGATCATCCGCCGGAGCCTTCGATTCCGCTCTCTGAACGCGCCTGTAACATGCTTACTGGTCCCGTCATTACGCTTATCTTATCGGATGATTTGCTTTTACCTTATCACGAAACGGCATGGCTGTAAAGTTGGCGCCGGAACCGGGACCTCTCGTCCCGCAACCCGGGGATCAGCCGAACAGCCCGAGACGGCCGATCCGCTCGGCGGCTTCTTCGAGCCGCGCTTCGTCGGCCAGCAGGCCAAGCCGCACGTAACCTTCGCCGGACCGGCCGAAACCGACGCCGGGGGCGAGGACGACGTCCGCCCGCTCGAAGACGAGGTCGGCGAACGATTCGGACGTGTGCCCGGCGGGCACGGGCAGCCAGCAGAAGAACGAGCCGCCCGGCTTCGCGGCCTTCCAGCCGATGCGGTCCAGCGCGCGGAAAAGCGCGTCGCGGCGCCGCTCGTACATCGCCGACAATTCGCGGACGGAATTCTGCGGCCCGGTGAGGGCGAAGGCCGCCGCCTCCTGGATGGCGCCGAACAGGCTGCAATAGTAATGATCCTGGATCAGGTTGATCAGGCGGATGACGTCGGCGTTGCCGAGCGCGAAACCGACCCGCCATCCGGCCATGTTGTAGCTCTTCGAGAGCGTGTAGAACTCGATGCCGACTTCCTTCGCGCCCGGCGTCTCGAGGAAGCTGATCGGGCGCTTGCCGTCGAAGCCGATTCCGCCGTAGGCGAAATCGCTGGCGACGACGATGCCGTGCCGCCCGGCGAACTCGACCGTCTCCGCGTAGAAAGCGGCGTCGGCGACGGCGCCCGTCGGATTGTTCGGATAGTTGACGAACATCAGCCTGGCGCGCTTCAGATCGCCGGGCGCCAAGGCGCCGTAGTCGGGCAGGAAGCCGTTCGACGCGGCGAGCGGCATGAACACCATTCGCGCGCCGGCCAGCGCCACGCCCGACCAGTAGTCCGGATAGCCGGGATCCGGCACGAGACAGACGTCGCCCGGATTGAGCAGGCATTGGCTGATCTCGACGAGTCCGGTCTTGCCGCCGAACAGGATGGCGACTTCCGTGTCCGGATCGAGCTTGACGCCGTAGTCTTCCTCATACCGCCGGGCGACGGCTTCTTTCAGGAAGCGATAGCCGCTGAACGGCGGATATTTGTGGTACAGCGGATTGTCGGCCGCCTGTTTCAGCCGCTCCACGATCGGCTGCGGCGTCGGCTGGTCCGGGTTGCCCTGTCCGAGGTTAATGACGTCGAACCCTTCGGCTATGCGGGCCGCCGCCTTGGCGGACAATTTCGCGAAAAACTGCGTCGGCAGCTCCTGCATCCGCGCCGCCGGTTCGACGCGGACGCGGGCGATCTGTCGCTCCATATGACCACTCCAGCTTCTTTCCGTTTCCGTGCCGCGGAAAGACATGATACATAACTCTAGCACGGATCGGCGGGGCTGTCGAGCGGATGAAGGATTTTTTTCGGCGTGGGCCGGTCGGAATACCCTGAAATAGAATTGGCGGCGGAACACGGGAAAGCCTGACCGCCGGAGCGAGAGGGAGGCGGGCGGGCGATGAGCCCGCCGACCGGTCTCCCGGACCGCCGCCCGGCGCTTCGGGTGCGCGCGAAGTCAATCAAAACGCTGCGGAGTGCCGGGGGCGGCGATTTTGCGGAGGAACGGCCGCACATCGGCGTCGAAGTTCAGCAGGTACGGCCGGTTGTTCGGGTCGAAGACGAGCAGCAACGGCTTCTCCCTTTTGCAATGGAACAGAAAAACATCGCGGACGGCAATCGAGATGTCGCCGATCCGCACGACGCCGGGCTCGGCGAGCGGCACGCGGTAGACGAATTCGCACCCCTCTCCGGGCTGCAGCTTCGGCGACAAGCCGGTCACCGATCGCAGCCAACCGCGCGCCATCTCCTGGAACTCCTCGTCGTTCGTGACGGAATAAACGACTTTGCCGGCTTTCACATCGAACACTTGCACCGGTCTTGCGGGGAGATGTTCCGTTTTCTCGGTTGTTTTCCCGGACGCGCTCAATGCGCCGGACGGCAGCGCGGCCAGCGTCAGCGCGAACAATGCGGCAAGCAGGGCTTTCGGCATGGGATCAGCTCCTTGTCGGGTTGCGGGGGGTGTTGCAGATAGTGTTTCCAACTTGACATGGCGGCATGTCAGGGTAATATGAGAAGAACACGGCAATTCAGGAGGCGGAAGGTGCGGCGATGGGACGGAACATGCGGATATCGCTCGTGCAGATGCACGTGGACGCGGGCAGTCCGGAGGCGAATTTTGAACGGGCGGCGGAAAGAATGGAGCGGGCGGCGGCGGACAAGCCGGACCTGATCGTCCTGCCCGAAATGTGGAACACCGGCTACGCGCTGGAGACAATCGATGTGATTGCCGATCCGGCGGGAGAGCGGACGAAGGCGTTCGCATCCGGATTCAGCCGCCGGCACGGCGTGGGCGTGGTCGCCGGGTCGATCGCGGAGCGCCGCGAAGACGGCGTATACAACACGATCCGGATTTTCGGCCGGGACGGCGAACCGGCCGGCGAATACGACAAAATCCATCTGTTCCGGCTGATGGACGAGGAGAAGCATCTGAGGCCCGGACAGCGGATCGGCCTTGCCGAAATCGACGGCGTGAAGACGGGGGTCATGATCTGCTACGACATCCGTTTCCCCGAGCTGGCGCGCACGCTTGCCCTCGCGGGCGCACAGTTGCTCATCGTGCCGGCGGAATGGCCGCATCCCCGGATGGAGCATTGGCGGACGCTGCTGAAGGCGCGGGCGATCGAGAACCAGATGTACGTCGCCGCCTGCAACCGGGTCGGGTCCAGCAACGGAACGGATTTCTTCGGCCATTCGATGGTCATCGATCCGTGGGGCGAAACCGTCGCGGAAGCGGGCGAAGAGGAAACGATTCTGACCGCGGAAATTGACCTTAATCTGGTGGAGGAAGTGCGCCGGCGCATCCCCGTTTTCGAAGACCGGAGACCCGCGCTATACAAGCTGGATGCCGGGCGGCCCGAATAGGCTGGCGAACCGTCGTCAACGAGCCCTTTTCCTTGCCGAAACGGCGGGGAGGAGGGCTTGCATTTTTCCGTTGTGCGCGAATGGGAAGCTGTGCGATAATGATCGACGGATTTGCTTGAATCGGTGCGCAAGGCCTTGAAGAGGACGCGCGTGTGGGGGACTGAGATGGCCGCGGTTGCCTTGTCCATTTTTGCCGTGACGATTGCGCTCATTATCTGGCAGCCCAGGGGACTTCCGGTCGGCTGGACCGCGGCGGGAGGCGCGCTGCTGGCGCTCGCGGCCGGCGTGGTGAGCCCGGGCGACGTCGGCGATGTGGCCGGCATCGTCTGGAACGCGACGCTGGCGCTAGTCGGGGTCATGCTCATTTCGTCGGTGCTGGAGAAAGCCGGCTTCTTCGAATGGGCCGCCCTGCACATGGCGTGGCGCGCGCGGGGCAACGGGCCGCGCATGTTTCTGCTCATCGTCGCGCTCGGCGCGGCCGTGTCGGCGCTGTTCACGAACGACGGCGGCATTCTGATCATGACGCCGATCGTGCTCGCGATGGTCCGCGCGCTCGATTTCGACGCCCGGACGGTCGTGCCGTTCGTGATGGCGACCGGTTTCATCGCGGATACGACGTCGTTGCCGCTCGTCATCAGCAATCTGGTGAACATCATTTCCGCCGATTACTTCGGCATCGGGTTTGCCGAATACGCGAGCCGGATGATCGTGCCGAACCTGATTTCCGCCATCGCCAGCCTGCTCGTTCTGTATCTGTATTTCCGGAAAAGCATTCCCGCCGTCTGCGACACGTCCAGGCTGAAGACGCCGAAAGATGCGATTCTGGATTCGCGGATGTTCCGGTGGGCGTGGGTTGTCCTCGGCATCATGCTGCTTGCGCTCTTTGCCGGCGAAGCGCTGGACATTCCCGTGTCGGCGCTGGTCGGCGCGGCCGCGATCCTGCTGCTCGCCATCGCGCGGAAGAGCCCGGTCATCAACACGCGCCAGGTCGTCAGGGAAGCGCCCTGGAGCATCGTCGTTTTCTCGATCGGGATGTATGTCGTCGTCTACGGTCTCCGGAACGCCGGGCTGACCGATCTGCTGAGCCGCTTCATCGAACATGCCGCCGGTTGGGGCTGGTACGCGGCGACCGTCGCGATGGGCATGCTGGCGGCCGTGCTGTCCTCCGGCATGAACAATCTGCCGGCGGTCATGATCGGCGCGCTGGCCGTTTCCGGCACGGATACGGCGGGCTTCATCCGCGAAGCGCTCATCTATGCGAATGTGATCGGCTCGGATCTGGGACCGAAAATGACGCCCATCGGCTCGCTGGCGACGCTGCTGTGGCTGCACGTTCTGTCCGCGAAGCAGGTGAAGATCGGCTGGGGGTATTATGTGAAAGCCGGCGTCATCCTGACCGTGCCGACGCTGCTCGCGACGCTGTCGGGTCTCGCGGCATGGCTCTATGCGCTGCACGAGCTCAAGTGGAACGCCTGGCTCGCGGTCGCGCTCATCGCCTCGGCGCTTGCCGCGATGGCGTTCATTCGCAGCATCGTGAAAGCCGTGAAGCTGCACCGGCACAAGCGCGGGCCCGCGGTGTCCGGCCATTGAGGCCGGCGGCTTGCCGCCGGATGCGCCCGCCGCCGGTTAACGCTCCCGGCTGCGCGGAGCGGGCGCCGGCGCGACCGCTCCCGGGGCCGTCTCCCGGAGCGTCTCGATGAACGCCCGCGCCGCTTTCGAGCGGTAGCGGCCGCTGCGGCTGGCGATGACGAGCGTGCGCGTCGGGGCGGATGAAAGCCGCAGGTAGACGGGGGAAAACGGCGTTCCGGGCGTCCGCGCCACCATCTGCGGCACGAAGGCGATGCCCATGCCGGCCGCGACCAGCGACTGCACCGTCTCGATGTTGCCGCTCTCGAACACGACGCGCGGTTCGATGCCGGCGGCAAGGCACAGGTCGAGCGCGATTTTGCGGAAACCCTGGCCTTTCTTCAGCACGATGAACGGCTCGCCGGCCAGTTCCGCCACTTCGACGCCGGCGCCGCCGCTTCGCCCGGCCAACCGGTGGCGGGGCGGAACGGCGAGGACGATCTCCTCCTCGATCAGCGGCTCCCAGGTCAGCGAAGGATCGCCGAGGGGCAGCGAGAGAAGCGACAGGTCGGTCTGTCCGCCCGCCGTAAGTTGCTCCAGTCGCGATGTCGTATCCTCGACCAGCGTCACTTCGATCTCGGGATAGCGCGCCCGGAAGACGGGCAACACGTGCGGCAGCACATGCGATCCCGTGATCGGGAGGCTGCCGACGATCAGCCGCCCTTTGCGCATCTGGGCGAGGTCGTCCATCTCCTGGCGGAGCTGCTCGACGGCGTCGAGGATGGCCGCCGCCTTCTCGATGAAGACGGCGCCGGCGTGGGTCGGCTCCACGCTGTTCGTCGTGCGGCTGAACAGCAGGACGCCGAGCTCGTTCTCGAGCTTCGACAATTGCTGGCTTAGCGAAGGCTGGGCGATATGCAGCTTCTCGGCGGCGCGGGAGAAATTCCGCTCCTTCGCGAGCTGCACGACGTATTGCATCTGCCGCAAGTCCACGGATCACGCACGCTCCTTCAGGCCCGCGCAGCCCGGGATTCGGGAAGCGGGCGGCATCTCATTATAGGCGGAACCTATTACCTATATAGTTATTATATCTTTGTTCAATGAGCGAGAACATGATAAGATAGAACCAATACGGGCGGGACGCCGCGCTCCCGCGCAACCGACAATGGGGTGATCGCATGGCGAAGACGATGTACGAGAAAATCTGGGACAACCACGTCATTCATTCGGAGCCGGGCAAGCCGAGCATTCTGTACATTGACCTTCATCTCGTGCACGAGGTGACGAGCCCGCAGGCGTTCGAAGGCCTGCGTCTGGCCGGCCGCAAAGTCCGCCGTCCGGATCTGACGTTCGCGACGATGGACCACAACGTGCCGACGAAGGACCGGTTCAACATCACCGACCCGATCTCGAAGCAGCAGATCGACACACTGACGAAGAACTGCCGCGACTTCGGCATCCGGCTGTTCGATCTGAACGACATCGACCAGGGTGTCGTGCACGTCATGGGCCCGGAGCTCGGGTTGACGCAGCCGGGCAAGACGATCGTGTGCGGCGACAGCCACACGTCGACGCACGGCGCGTTCGGCGCGCTCGCGTTCGGCATCGGCACGAGCGAAGTCGAGCACGTGCTGGCGACGCAATGCCTGCAGCAGGCGAAATCGAAGACGATGGAAGTGCGCTTCGTCGGCAAGCGCAAGCCGGGCGTCACGGCGAAGGACATGATCCTCGGCCTGATCGCGAAATACGGCACCGACTTCGCGACCGGCTATGTCATCGAATATACGGGTGAAGCGATCCGCGCGCTCTCGATGGAAGAGCGGATGACGATCTGCAACATGTCGATCGAGGCGGGCGCCCGCGCCGGCATGATCGCGCCGGACGAGACGACGTTCGAATACCTGCGCGGCCGCGAATACGCGCCGAAGGGCGAAGATTTCGACCGGGCGGTCGAGTACTGGAAATCGCTCCGCACCGACGAAGGCGCCGTCTTCGACAAAGTCGTCGAGTTCGACGTCGACTCGCTCATTCCGCAAGTCACCTGGGGCACCAGCCCGGGCATGGGCACGGACGTCACGTCCCGCGTGCCGGATCCGGACAGCTTCCCGACGGAGAATGAACGAAAGGCCGCCCGCAAGGCGCTCGAATACATGGGGCTCACGCCGGGCACGCCGATGACGGAGATCGAGATCGACTACGTCTTCATCGGTTCGTGCACGAACGGCCGGATCGAGGACCTGCGCGCCGCCGCCGAGATCGCCCGCGGCTACAAGGTGCATCCGCGCGTGACGGCGATCGTCGTGCCGGGCTCCGGCCGCGTGAAGATGCAGGCGGAGAAGGAAGGCCTCGACAAGATTTTCAAGGAAGCGGGCTTCGAATGGCGCGACGCAGGCTGCTCGATGTGCCTCGCGATGAATCCGGACGTGCTGCAGCCGGGCCAGCGCTGCGCCTCGACGTCCAACCGGAACTTCGAAGGGCGCCAGGGCCGCGGCGGCCGGACGCACCTCGTCTCTCCGGCGATGGCGGCCGCGGCGGCGATCACGGGCCGCTTCACCGACGTGCGGGATTGGAAGATCAAGACCGAAGTGCCGGTCTGATTTGCAAAGTGAACGGAGAGGAGCATACACGATGGAACCTTTCATCCGACATACGGGCATCGTCGCGCCGGTTGACCGCGTGAACGTCGACACGGACGCGATCGTGCCGAAACAGTTCCTGAAACGGATCGAGCGGAGCGGCTTCGGCCAGTTCCTGTTCTACGAATGGCGGTTCGACGAGGAAGGCAACCCGAATCCGGAGTTCGAGCTGAACAAGCCGCGCTACCAGGGCGCGTCCATCCTCATCTCGCGCGCGAACTTCGGCTGCGGCTCGTCCCGCGAACACGCGCCCTGGGCCATTCTCGACTACGGTTTCAAGGTCGTCATCGCGCCGTCGTTCGCCGACATTTTCTACAACAACTGCTTCAAGAACGGCATCCTTCCGGTCCGCCTGAGCGAGGAGCAGGTCGACGAGCTGTTCCGCCGCACGGCCGAGCACGAAGGCTATCAGCTTACGGTCGATCTGGAAGCGAAAAAAATTGCCGACGGCCGCGGACTCGAAATCGAATTCGACCTCGACGAGCATCGCCGCCAGTTTCTGCTGCTCGGGCTTGACGACATCGGCCTGACGCTGCAGCACGAGGACAAGATCGCGGCGTACGAGGCAAGACGCGCGGCACAGCCGTTCTGAACATGGACGGATGACAGCCGTTCCGGGTTCTCCGGAACGGCTGTCGTGCGTCAGGGGGCGAAAAAACGCGAAAACAGGCGTTTGCGGCAGATTTCGGGCGATTTCATGCGGTTGATGCGTTCGGCCGGTTACTTTTCGACATCTCGCAACTTTTCACGGGTTCAGGCGTCTAATCCATCAGACAAGCGTTCGGCTACATAAGCTTTTACGTTTGCGCAATACCGCAGCCAGAGGTGGACCCATGAAAAGATTGCTCACACTGCTGTCCCTCTTGTTCGCGACTTTTGTCCTGTATCCGGCCGAATCGCATGCCGCAGAGCCGCCGAGCCTGTACCTGAACGGCGATCCGATCGGGATAGGCGCCGGCCCGCGCGTCGTGAACAACTTCACGATGGTTCCCATCCGCGTCATTGCCGAAGACATCGGCTACACCGTCGACTGGACCGCCGGCTCGGACCAGGTGCGCATCGCGAGCGGCAATTCGTTCATTGTACTGACGTTCGGCAAGGACACCGCGCTGGTCGACGGCGCGGAAATGCCGCTCGGCGCCGCCGCGTTCGTCGACAAAGGCGTCACCTATGTGCCGTTGCGGTTTGTCGGGGAACAGCTCGGCCTCAAGGTCTATTGGGATCCCTATACGAAATCGGTCTTCCTCCATCAGCCTCAAACGCCGGACAAGCCTGATGAAGGCAATGCGGACGACGATGAAGGAATCGGGAATGAAGATGGAGAAGTAAATGAACCGGGCGAACTCCCCGAGGTGCCGGAAGACGCGCTCGCCGTCGTGAAAGAAATCCGGTTCGACGGCAGCCGCAGCGTTTCGGTGCTTTTCGAGGGCTCCATCGCGCCGAAAGAGCCGCACTGGTCGGGCAACAAGCTCGTCATCGACATTCCTTACGCTTCGCTCTCGCCGGAGATCATGGCGGATCTCGCCGCGCGGAAGACGTCGCAAGGGGAGCTGTTCATCGACACGAAGGCCCTCGAGCGCGTCCGCTACTCGTACTACAGCGACAAACCGTCGACGGTGCGGGTCGTGTTCGACCTGAAGGCGAGACAGGACTACGAAATCTCGCTGGAAGAAGGCGCGCTTTATGTCGATTTCGAGCTGGTCGATCTTCCCGCGGACGATCCGACGAAATACAAGGTCGTCATCGACGCGGGGCACGGCGGCGAAGATCCCGGCGCGCCGAGCGTGACAGGCGACTGGGAGAAGGCATTCAACCTCGCCGTCGCGCGCAAGGTGTACAAGCTCCTGGAGCGGGACAGCCGGATCACGCCCTTTATGACGCGGAGCGACGACACGTACATCGGCCTGTACGAGCGTGCAGGGTTCGCCAACGACCTCGGCGCGGATTTGTTCATCTCGATCCACGCGAACCGCTACAAGCCCGAGATCAGCGGCGTCGAGACCTACTACAACCGCGCGGACAGCCTCAAACTGGCGGAAGTGATGCACAAGCATCTGCTCAAGGCGACCGGTCTGCCGGACCGCGACGTGCGCAAGGCGAATTTCGTCGTCATCCGGGAGACGACGATGCCGGCCGTCCTGCTCGAATGCGGCTATCTGTCGAACGGGAAAGACGCGAAGCTGCTGTTCACGGAATCGGTGCAGAACCGGATCGCCGAGGAGATCGTCGCCGGCATCAAGGAGTACCTGACAGCATACGGAGGGAAGTGATCGCGTGCGGAAACTGTCGCGATATGCGCCGCTGCTCATCGCCATGCTGCTGATCGCATCCTGCGGGAAAGGTTCCGCCCCCGCGTCGTCCGAATCCGGGCCCGATACGGCGGTTCCGGCATCGGATCGGAGCGGGGAGCCGGCATCGAAGCCGGAACCGGTGACGGTGAAATATTACGTCACGGACGACGGGATGTACGGCCTGATCGAGAAACAGACCGCGGTCGAGCCGGAAGATCCGGAGGATGTCTACCGGCTGGCCATCGAAGCGCTCAAGCTGGGAGATGAGGCGGCCAAGGAATATTCGCTGTGGAAGAACGCGATTTTCCGCCGGGTCGAACTCACGGGCGGCGTGTTGACCGTGGATTTGTCGCTCCCCGGCGAAGCGCGCCTCGGCTCGGCGGGCGAATCGCTGGCCGTCGAAGCGATCACCCGGACGGCGTTCCAGTTCGATGAAGTCGAAGCGCTCGAGATTCTGGTGGACGGCGAACAGGTCGAAAGCCTGATGGGGCACGAGACGCTCGCCCACCCGATCAAACGGGGCGCCTATCCGGACGATCTGAATTTCCGGACTTCGGAGTCCGGACAGCAATAGCCGTGTACCATTATCAACCGGCGGATGCCGGTGAACTCAAACGGGAGGGGAACGAACGTCTATGGCACTACATAAGTGGAGGAAATGGCTGTCCGCGGCGCTTGTCTGCTTGGTGCTGGCGGGCGGCGGCGCAGCCTACGCGGAGTCCGAAACCGGCGGCGCGGATCAATCGGGGACGGAGGCGGAAGCGCCGGGCGGCGCCGACACCGGACAGCCGTCCGGCCCGGGCTCCGGATTTCCCGATGTGCCGAACAACCACTGGGCGAAGAAGCACATTACGAAACTGTACCTGCAGGGCATTGTGAAAGGCAATGATCAAGGCTTGTTCGTTCCCGGCAGCAGCGTCTCGCAGCAGGACGCGGTGCTGATGGCGCTTCGCTTCACCGGCGCGGCGGACAAAGTCGATCCGGGCACCCAGGTGCTGTTCCCGGATTCGTTCATCGTGGCGCCTTACGCCAAGCCGTACGTCATGCAGGCCATCTACGAAGGACTGCTCGAAGAGCAGGAAGAGTTCCGCCTGGCGGAATCCGATCCGGACACGGCATGGGGGTCAAAACCGGCAACGCGTGAATGGGTGACGAAGCTGATCGTCCGGGCGATCGGCGAGACGGACAAGGCGGAGGCGCGCGCCCATGATCTTCCCGCGTTCGCCGATGCCTCGCTGATCGCCGACAACTATGTCGGCTATGTCAATGCCGCGGTTGAACTGGGCATCGTGAAAGGCATCTCGGCCGACCGGTTCGCGCCGAAGAACACGGTCACCCGCGCCGAGCTGGCGACGATGCTGAGCCGCGCGCAATACCTGCATCCCGTCGCCTACGACCGGCAGCACAGCGGCGTCCTGACCGTCCTTGACGGCACGCGGCTCACGCTCGCGGGCGAAGACGGTTCGACGAAGACGTTCACGCTTGGTCCGGATACGGCCTACTATCGTTTCGATTCCGAGAGCGCGTCCTCGCCGGCGAATCTGAAGCTGTATACTCAGGCGACCGTGATCGCGGAGGGCGGCCGGGCGCTTTATGTCGAGCAGTTGGACAGCGAAGAGCGGCTGGAGAAGACGACCGGCACCGTCGTCAGCGTTGATGAGGGCGAGCGCGTGCTTTATATCAAGGTCGGCTCGCGTGTCCTGACCATTCCGTACGAGAGCGGACTGGCTGTCCTGGACCGCGGGGGCGCCAATGTCGGATTGTCCGCGCTGGCCGAGAACAGCGAAGCCGACATTTACCGCGAGACGTTCAGCGAGACGCAGCGGGCGGTGCGGATCGAGCTTAAGTCCGCGCCCGCGAACAAGCAGGGCAAGGGCAAAATCGTCAATGTGCAGCCCGGCGTGATCGAGATTGTCGATGACGGAGCGGAGCAGGCGGAAAAGTGGGATATTGCGGCCGCGGCGGTTATTTCGAGACAAGGTTCGCCGGCGACGCTGTCCGATCTCCGCAGCGGCGATGTCGTCTCGTATACGGTGGAAAGCGGCGCGGTCACGCAAATTACGGTCGAGTCCGGCGCGTCCCGGACGGTCAGCGGGCAATTCGACAGCTACGACGCCGCGCGCGGGCGGATCGTTTACATGGCGGGCGGCAGGCTGGAGATCAGTGACTTGGCGCCTGGCGCGACGCTGGAAATTCCGGGCTTCTCCGCCGCGACCTGGACCGATCTGTACAAGGACGATCAGCTTGAACTGACGCTTGACGGCAGCGACAAGGTTACGAAAGTCAAGGTTTCGGGACGGAACATTTTGACCGTCAACGGCGCGTCGATCGTCAGTTTGAACGACAACCTGCTGACCTTCAGGGACCCGAACGGCAGACCCGGCGCGGTGGAACTGAACAGCAAGACGCGCATTGAAATGAACAATTCCGCCGTGACGCTTGAAGCGGCCAGATCGCTGTTTGTCGCGGGCCGCAAGGTGGCGCTCACCTACTCGGAGGACCAGGCCATTGTCGTCCGTTTCGCGTATCGCTATGCCGGCACGCTGACGACACTGGATACGGCCGGCTCGCGCATCGTGCTCAAACTCGACGACGGCAGCACGGTGACGGTTTCGTATCAGACGCCGGCCGTCCAGATCTACGGCAAGACGAGCGCGTCGCTCTCGGATCTCAAGGCCGGCGACCGGATCACCGTCCAGCTCGACCAGAATCTGGACAAGGCGGTCGTCGTGATGGCACACCGGGTCGTGCAAATGAAAGTCGCCTCCGTCGACGCGTCCGCCCGCAAGGCGCGGCTCACTTCGGAAGCCGGCGTTACGAGCGAGTACGCGATCTCTGCCGACGTCCGCATATTGGACGAGAGCGGCAACAGCCTGACGCTGGCGCAACTGGCGGCCGGAAAGACGGTAAACGTCGAGTTCGCCGGCAGCGAGCTGGTTCGCATGCAGACGGTCATCGTGAAGGTCGGCAAAATCGTCTCGACCGCGCCGGGCGCCGTCACGCTCGCGGAATACGGCGGTCCGACCCAGGACATCCCGCTCGGCGCGAATTTCAAGATCGTGAAGAACGGCGTTGCTTCGACGTCCACGGCGGCGCTGTCCGCGAATGACCGCGTCGAGATCCGGACGAACGAGTCGGGCGAATACGTCGTGACGGTCATCGCCGGCGTTGTGAAGACGTTCTGGAAGTTTGACGCCGCCGCGAACGAGATTCTGGTGCGAAAGACGAGCCTGAACGAACCGAACCAGTACAAGCTGGCAAGCGACACGCTCATCACTTCCGGCGGCCAGCCGGTCGCGGTCACTTCGCTGAAGACGGATGACAAGATCGCCCTGTACATCCTGAACGGCAAGCTGCTGGAAGTCGAGAAGGTGTAAGAACGGGAATCATGGGATGACGGCTGCCGCCCCGCGCGTCCGCAAGGATGCCGGGGCGGGTTTTATTTCCGGCGGTCATGCTGGAATGCATCCATGCCGTCGGCTTTGCCGGAAGGCTTCCATGCCGATGGTCAAGCGGGACTGCTTCTTACCGACGGTCAAGCGGGAGCGCTTCTTACCGACGGTCAAGCGGGACTGCTTCCTGACGCCGGCTCTGCGGGAATGCATATTGCGGCGGTCGGTTTTTTTCGATACACTACGAAGCGAATGCTGTCGGCAGGCGTCTTGAGACGCGGGCGGATCTATCGGGAGTGGAGAGCGATGAAAACGGACAAGATGCGCACCATTCTGGACACGATCGCCGAAATGTTCCCCGACGCGCACTGCGAGCTGGTGCACAGCAATCCGTTCGAGCTGACGATTGCGGTGCTGCTCTCCGCGCAGTGCACGGACGAGACGGTGAACAAGGTGACGGCGGATCTGTTCAGAAAATACAAGCGGCCGGAAGATTATCTGGCCGTTCCGCCGGAAGAGCTCGAACAGGATATCCGGCGCATCGGCCTGTACCGGAACAAGGCGGCCAACATCCGGAAGCTGTGCCGCATCCTGATCGAGAAGCACGGCGGCGAAGTGCCCCGCGACTACGAATCGCTCGTCGAACTGCCCGGCGTCGGCCGCAAGACGGCGAACGTCGTCATCTCCAACGCGTTCGGCGTTCCGGCGATCGCCGTCGACACCCATGTGGAGCGGGTGTCGAAGCGGCTCGGCATCGCGGGTCCCGACGATTCGGTGCTCGAAGTCGAGAAGAAGCTGATGCGGAAGGTGCCGCGCGACGAGTGGACGATTACGCATCACCGGCTTATTTTCTTCGGACGCTACCATTGCAAGGCGCAGCGCCCGAACTGTCCGGATTGTCCGTTGCTTGATCTGTGCAAGGAAGGCAAAAAACGCATGAAGGCTTCGGGCTGACGGCATACTACCCGGAGATACGCGCAACCGACATCGCGGACAAGGGAGTGTGGAGAATTGCGTTGTATTTCCGTCTATACGCGCGACTTCGGATCGTTCTCGGATCTGTATGAGCAAATTATCGATTCGCCGCCGGCCGAGAACGAAGAGATCGTGCTGGAGGGCATTACGGTGAGCGGCGCGGGCGAAGTGCCCGAAGGCTACATCGAGCGGCTCAGGGAGCGGCCCGATGTGGTCGTCATGAGAGAACGGACGCACGGCGCGACGATTCTGCAGCACGGCGATCTGTTCGAAATCTGTCTGCCCTGACAGGGGCGTTCCGGCATGGAGACGGAGAGGAGAAGAACGTGGGGAATCAAGCGGAGCTTGCGGCGCGCGTTTCCGCCGCGCTGGACGATATTCGGGGACAGATTTTTAAGGCCGGGGACGGCACGCATGCGGAACGGATCGGAGGTTTGCTCGGCAAACTGTCCGAGCCCTTCGCGCAGGTGGCGTTCTGCGGCCATTTTTCCGCGGGCAAGTCGACGCTGGTCAACCGGCTGTGCGGCAGCCGGCTGCTGCCGTCCAATCCGATTCCGACGAGCGCGAACGTCGTCACGATCCGGCACGGCGAGCCGAAGGCGGTCATTCGCCTGGTCAGGGACGGCAGGCGCGAGACCAGGACCGTGCCGCATGAGGAACTCGAGGCGCATTGCCGGGACGGCGAGGGCGTGGAGTCGATCGAACTGTACCATCCGGCCCCGCTGCTCGAAGGCGGGCTCGCCCTGCTCGACACGCCGGGCATCGACTCGACGGACGACGCGCACAAGCTGGCGACGGAATCGGCGCTCCATCTCGCCGACGTCGTCTGCTATGTGATGGACTACAATCACGTGCAGTCGGAGATCAACTTCGCTTTCGCGAAACGGCTGGCCGACTGGGGAAAACCGCTCGTGCTCATCGTTAGCCAGGTCGACAAACACCGCGAGGCGGAACTGCCGTTCGCGGCCTATCGCGCGAGTGTCGAGACGGCGTTCGCCGACTGGAATTTGTCGCCGGCGGCGATTCTGTACATCTCGAACCGGCAGCCGGACCATCCGTATGACCAGTTCGAGGCGCTGAAGGCGCTCTTGGCCGGCATTGCCGGCATGAAAGAAGAGCTGCGCGTGTACAGCGTCCTGAGCTCGGCCCGGTATCTGATCGCCGAGCACGGCCGCTGGCTGGAAGCCGGGGCCGATCCGGAGCGGCAGCGGCTCATCGAGGCTGCCGGCGGCGAAGAAGCGATGACGGCGGTGCGGGCCGAACTGGACGCGCTGCGCCGGGAGCTGGAGGAAATCGGACGCGGGCCGGAGGAACTGAAACTCAGGCTCCGCCGGGAAGTGCAATCGCTGCTCGACAACGCGAACGTCGTGCCCGCCGCGGTGCGCGAGCTGGCCGGCGCGATGCTGGAAAGCAAGAAGCCGGGGTTCCGCGCCGGGCTGCTGTTCGCCGGCTCGAAGACAGCGGCCGAGCGGGCGAACCGGATGCGGCGGTTCGTGGACGAGCTGAACACCCAGGCGAAGGCGGCGGCGGAATGGCATCTGAAAGCGATGCTGCGGCAGGAGGCGGAGCGGCTCGGCTGCAGGGGCGACGCGGTCGAGCGCGAGCTGATCGATCCGGTCGGCTTCGAGATGACCGGGGAGCGGGCGGAAGCGCTCATCCGGCCGGGCGCCGTGTTCGGGAGCGAATATACGATGACATACAGCCGCGACGCGGCGGACGCGGTGAAAGCCGCGTACCGCGAGCGGGCGTGGGCAGCCATCGACCGGCTGGCCGAAGTCGCCGCCGCGCGCGCGGAAAGCGCGGCGTCCGCCGCGGCGGAGCGGATCGCGGCGCTCGCGGAGCAGGCGCGCGCGCTGGACGCGCTCGAAGCGCTCGAAGCGGAGCGGCTTCGGGCGCTCGCCCGGCTCGAGGCGCTGCTGCCGGAGAGCCCGCCGCGCCCGGCGCTGCCGAAGGTCGAAGCGCCGGACGCCGCGCCGGCTGCGGCAGCGCAGACCGCGCAGGTGCGCGCGGGCGTGGATTTGTCCGCCGCGGGCAACGCGGGCGGAACCGCGGCCGGCCCGGCCGACCGGCCGCGGCCATCCGGCGCGGCCGCGCCGGGAGAGGGCGCGCTCGGGCCGCAGCGCCGCGCGGCCGCCCGGCTGCGCGAAGCGGCGGCGTGCCTCAAGCCGCACGCGCCGCTTCAGGCGGCGGCGCAGGCGATGCTGGCCAAGGCGGAGCGGCTCGCCAGCGGCAAGTTCACGATCGCGCTGTTCGGCGCGTTCAGCGCGGGCAAATCGTCGCTGGCGAACGCGCTGATCGGCCGCCCGGCGCTGCCGGTGTCGCCGAACCCGACGACCGCGGCGATCAACCGGATCGCCGCCCCGGAGCCCGGCGAACCGGACGGGCATGCGCGCATCACGATGAAGACGCGCGATCGCGTAGCGGCCGATGTGCGCCATTCGCTGACGATGCTCGGCCTGGGCGAAGAAGCCGGCGGCGCGGCCGATCTCGACGCGCTGCTCGAGCTGGCGGCGCGGATCACGCCCGACCGGCTTCGTCCCGGCGGCCGGCCGCATTACGCGTTCCTGAAGGCGGCGCGCCAGGGGATCGCGAAATGCGGGCCGCAGCTCGGACGGCAACTGCGCGTCGACGCCGAGGCGTACCGCGCTTACGTGGCGGACGAAACGCTGTCCTGCTTCGTGCAGGAGATTGATTTGTACATCGACAGCCCGCTGACGGCGCAGGGCATCGTGCTCGTCGACACGCCGGGCGCCGATTCGGTGAATGCGCGGCATACCGACGTCGCGTTCCACTACATCAAAAACGCGGACGCAATCCTCTTCGTCACCTATTACAATCACGCGTTCTCCCAGGCGGACCGGCGGTTTCTGACGCAGCTCGGACGGGTGAAGGACCAGTTCGAGCTCGACAAAATGTTCTTCATCGTCAACGCGGCCGATCTCGCATCCGATGAAGCGGAGCTCGGGGACGTGATCGCGCACGTCGAGGCGAATCTGCTGAAGCACGGCATCCGCCGTCCGCGGATGTTCCCGGTGTCGAGCCTCGCCGCGCTTGACGCGAAGCTGAGGGGCGAGAAGGACGAGTCGTCCGGCATGCCCGCTTTCGAACGGGCGCTCGCCGCGTTCGCGGCCGGCGAGCTCGGCGGGATGGCGCTGGAGGCGGCCGACCGGGAGCTCGGGCGGGCGGTGGGCGCGCTCCGGCGCTGGCTTGACGATTCACGTCAGGACGAGGCGGTGCGGCGCAGCCGGCTGGCATCGCTCAAAGCGCGCGCCGCCGAAGCCGCCGAAACCGTCCGCGCCGCGGCGGCGGACGCGCCGTTCGAGCCGCTGCGCCAGGAGCTGGGCGAGCTGCTCCACCATGTGCAGCGCCGCGTCGCGTTCCGGTTCGGCGAAATGTTCGGGCTCGCGTTCCATCCGTCGGCGCTGCAGGACGACGGCCGCGATCTGAAGCGCGCGCTCGCCGCGTGCTGGGAAGAGCTTCGCCACGCGCTCGGCGTCGAGCTGAGGCAGGAGCTGCAGGCGACGTCGCTGCGCATGGACAACGCGCTGCGCCGGCTGGCGGCGCGGTTGTACGACGCAGAAGCGAGCCGGCTGAAGGCGGAGCTGGAAGGTTTCGACCCGGCGCCGTTCGATTCCGACCTGCCGGCGGCCGCTCCGGAAGACGGCGGCTGGACGACGGACGCCGTCGACCCGAAGCGGCTGTGGAGTCTGTTCAAGAGTCCGCGGAAGTTTTTTGAACAGGGCGGAAGGGACGCGATGCGCGCCGAGCTCGAACGGGTTCTGGAGCCGGACATCCGGCGCTGGATGGAGGAGCGGGTCGCCGCCTGGGACAGCGCCTACGAATCGGCGTGGCGCGCGGCGGCAAATGCGGCCGCGGAACGGCTCGCGGACGAAATCGGCGCTTTCGTCGCCGGCGCGGAAGCGCAACTCGCCGGCGCCGCGCGGCCGGATGACATTCGCGCATTGCTGGAGCGGATTGAGGCTCTGCGCGCGGAAGAGAAGGTTTCTGTCACGATTTAAACCCATACTTGCAGAATCGCAACCGGCGTCCGGGAGAACAGGCGCCGGTTTTGCCGTCCTCACGGCCAATTGGAATTCGAATGCCAGAGAGACGAAGCATACGCCAGTGATTCGGCACGATTCGGAAGATTGGGGGGAAATTGTTCTCCTTAATACGACGATTCCGAGGGTAAACCCGGAATATCGCGCGGCACAACGTTTGCCCCCGCCACGGCAAGCTGATAAGATTCTTTCATGCTTGCAACTTGAGGGAATGCGAGGGAGCCTATCCAAGTGGACGTCTTCAGGCAATTGAAATCTTTCTATTGGCCGCATCGGAGGCCGCTCTTTCTGTCGATCGCCGCTCTGGTGTGCGTCACGGCGCTCGGGCTTGTTCAGCCATATCTCTTCCGGGTGCTGATTGACGACATTATTTTGGCCGAACAATTCGACCTGGTGCCGGCCGTGGCGCTGACGGTGGTCGGAGTCGTCATCGTGAAGGCGTCCATGCAGTTTCTGCACGGCTTCACGGGCGGACGGCTGGGGAACCGCGTTGCCTACAACCTGCGCAACGCGCTGTACAAGAAGCTGCAGTATTTGTCTTTCCAATATTATGACACGGCGAAGACGGGCGACCTGATGTCCCGCCTGACGGGCGATCTCGAAGCGATCCGCAACTTCGTCGGCTTCGGCTTCGCGCAAATCCTGAACATGTTCCTGATGGTCGGTTTCGGCGCCGCCATGCTGCTGTCGATCCACTGGCAACTGACGCTGGTCACGCTGGTGTCGATGCCGCTGCTCGTCATCGTGGCGACGAAATTCCAGAAGGTCATCCATCCCGGTTTCCGCGAAATGCGGCTGGCGATGAGCCGGCTGACGACGGCGGTGCAGGAGAACATCACCGGCGTGCGCACCGTCAAATCGTTCGCCCGCGAGCCGCACGAGGTCGAGAAATTCATCACGCGCAACGACGCCTACCGGGAAAACCAGCTCAATATCGCGTTTCTGTGGGGCAAGTACTTTCCGGTGATGGAGATTCTCGCGAATGTATGCGTTGTCATCCTGCTCGTCTACGGCGGGACGCTCGTCATCCGGGAAGAGCTGACGCTCGGCGCGCTGGTGCAATTTTTCAGCATGGTCTGGTACATCATCGGGCCGCTGTGGGGGCTCGGCTTCCACATCAACGGTTACACCCAGTCCAAGGCGTCCGGCGAGCGCGTGCTCGAGATTCTGAACCAGCATGTGCACGTGAAGGACACGGAAGGCGCGATCGAGCTCGATCCTTCGCGGGTGAAGGGGCATGTGCAATTCCGGAACGTCACGTTCAACTATCCGGACAAGGCGCCGGCGGTCCACGATCTGACGATCGACGCGAAGCCCGGCTCGGTCATCGGGCTGCTCGGCGGCACCGGTTCCGGCAAGTCGACCGTCATCCAGCTTCTGATGCGGGCTTACAATGTGAAGCAGGGCGAGATTCTGCTCGACGGCGTCGACATCCGCAATATTACGATCGAGAGCCTGCGCGCGCAGATCGCGCCGGTGTTCCAGGAGACGTTCCTGTTCTCCGCGTCGATCCGCGACAACATCGCGTACGGCGTTTCGGAATATACGATGGAAGACATCGTACGCGCGGCGAAGCTCGCCAAGGCGCACGATTTCATCATGGAGCTGCCGCAAGGGTACGACACCGTCGTCGGCGAGCGCGGCCTCGGGCTGTCCGGCGGACAGAAGCAGCGGATCGCGATCGCGCGGGCGCTCATCAAAAATCCGCGCATCCTCATTCTGGACGACGCGACGAGCGCCGTCGACATGGAGACCGAGCAGGAGATCCAGGCGGGCTTTAAGGAAGTGATGGCCGGCCGGACGACGTTCATCATCGCGCACCGCATCTCGTCGCTCCGCCATGCGGACGAGATCATCGTGCTCGATCAGGGCCGGGTTATCCAGCGCGGCACGCACGACGAGCTGATCGCCGTGCCCGGCCATTACCGCGATACGTACAACATTCAATATGCCGACCGGCCGGAAGCCGGGCCGGCCGAAGCGGAAAGAAGGGTCGCGAAGTGAGCGAGAGTCTGAGCGGGCGCAAGCCCGGAGCGGAGAACGGCGCGGGCCGGAGGAAAGCTTCGGACCCGGACGGAGCAGCCAGGATCAAGAACGAGCGGTTCGTCTACCAGGACGACGAGCTGATCGAGAAGCCGTTCAACTGGTCGCAGCTCGCCCGGTTGCTCGGCTACATGAAACCGTACAGGCGGCAACTGCTGCCGGTCATCATCATCACGATGGCGCTCGGCACGCTGACGAGGCTCGCCATCCCGGCGCTTATCGCCTTCGCGATCGACGAGGCGATCGCGCCCAAGGACGGTGCGCCGAGCCTTGCGAAGCTTTATCTGTTCGGCGCCGCGGCGCTCGCCCTCTATCTGATCCAGTGGGGGACGAACGTCTTCCGGATCCGGTACACGAACATCATCGGCCAGCGCGTCATTTTCGACCTGCGGCGCGAGCTGTTCACCCACATCCAGAAGCTGTCGTTCCGCTTCTTCGACCAGCGGCCGGCGGGTTCCGTGCTCGTCCGCGTGACGAACGACATCAACGCGCTGCAGGATCTGTTCACGAACGGCGTCGTCAACCTGATCATGGACTGCGTGCAGCTTGTCGGCATCGCGATTCTGCTGCTGATTCTGAATTTCAAGCTCGGCCTCGCCGTCATGATCACCGTGCCGCTCATGTTCCTCGTGTCGACCTCGCTGCGCAGACGGATCCGTTTCGCCTGGCAGGACGTCAGGATCAAGCAGTCGCGGCTGAACGCGCACCTGAACGAGAGCATCCAGGGCATTCGCGTCACGCAGGCCTATGTGCAGGAGAAAGCGAACATCGGCTATTTCGACCAGATGAACACGATAAACCGGCTTGCCTGGAACAAGGCGTCCGCGCTGAACCAGTCGTTCGGGCCGGTCATCGAGGTCACGGCCGCGGTCGGCACGCTCATTCTGTTCTGGTACGGCTCCTGGCTCGTGCAGACCGAGGCGATGACGGTCGGTCTGCTCGTGGGCTTTGCGAACTACATCGGCAACTTCTGGGAGCCGATCAACCGGCTCGGACAAATGTACTCGCAACTGCTGATCGCGATGGCGTCCTCCGAGCGGATTTTCGAATTCATGGACGAGAAGCCGACGGTCGGCGAGCTGCCGGAAGCGAAGCGAATGCCGGAAATTCATGGCGACGTCAGGTTCGAGAATATCGTCTTCGAATACGAGCCCGACCGTCCCGCGCTCCGCGGGATCAGCCTGGAAGCCGCGGCGGGGCAGTCGATCGCGCTGGTCGGCCATACCGGTTCGGGCAAGAGCACGATCATCAACCTGCTCTGCCGGTTCTACGATCCGACCCACGGCCGCGTGCTGATCGACGGGATCGACATCCGGGACGTGACGCTCGACAGTCTCCGTTCCCAGATCGGCATCGTGCTGCAGGACACGTTCATTTTCTCCGGCACGATCCGCGACAACATCCGCTACGGCCGGCTGGACGCGACGGACGAGGAAGTCGAGATGGCGGCAAGGGCGGTCCACGCCCACGATTTCATCATGAAGCTTCCGCAGGGCTATGACACCGAGGTGCAGGAGCGCGGCAGCGTCCTCTCGATGGGGCAGCGCCAACTGCTGTCGTTCGCCCGCGCGCTTCTCGCCGACCCGCGCATCCTCATCCTCGATGAGGCGACGGCCAGCATCGACACGGAGACGGAGCTGAAAATCCAGGAGGCGCTGAAGACGCTGCTGACCGGCCGGACTTCGTTCATCATCGCGCACCGGCTGTCAACGATCCGCCACGCGGACAACATCATCGTGCTCGACCACGGCCGCATCGTCGAACAGGGCAACCACGACGAGCTGATGCGGAAGCGGGGCGTCTATTACGGGCTGATCGAGGCGCAGTACCGGTTTCTGTCGGCATAGTGCGAAAAAATGCGCGTCAATGCGAGACTGTTTCGCGGGCGGCTCAGGCTGTTGCGCGAGGCGGTCTTTTTTTTGACGTAAGAAATATTATGTAAACTTCAATCCAATGCAAGAAGAACCCGTGAGCCGCCCAAAAACCCGCGCACCGCCGGCCCGCTTTACGAAACGGGATATAATGAATTACAATAAAGCTTGTTTGCCGCACTGGCAAAGGCGGCAAAAACAGCCGAACCCGGCACGCCATGAGAAACGATGAAGGAGGGCGCGCATGGCGGAGCAATTGGATTTGTTCACGGATGAGACGACCGCGCGGGAGCGCGGCTACAATGAAGACGACATCCAGGTGCTGGAGGGCCTTGTGGCCGTCCGGAGACGTCCGGGCATGTACATCGGCAGCACGTCCGGTTCCGGTCTTCATCATCTCGTCTGGGAAATCGTGGACAACGCCGTCGACGAGCATCTGGCGAAGTTCGCGACCGAAATCAACGTGACCATTCACGCCGACCAGTCGGTGACGGTGCTCGACAACGGCCGCGGCATCCCGACCGGCATGCACAAGATGGGCATCCCGACGCCGCAGGTCGTGTACACGGTGCTGCACGCGGGCGGCAAATTCGGTGGAAACGGTTACAAGAAATCCGGCGGCCTGCACGGCGTCGGCGCTTCCGTGACGAACGCGCTGTCCGAATGGCTCGAAGTGGAGATTTACCGCGACGGCAAAATTCACCGCCAGCGGTTCGAATATTGGGTCGACAAGGATGGAAAGGAACATGTCGGCGAGCCGGTGACCGGACTGGAAGTCATCGGCAACACGCGAAAGACCGGCACGAAGGTGACGTTCAAGCCGGACGCCCGGGTGTTCCACGGCAACATCGCGCTGAACTACGACACGCTGGCCGAACGGCTGCAGGAGATCGCCTTTCTGAACGCCGGCCTGAAAGTGACGCTGAGAGACGAGCGGACCGGCAGGGAAGATCTGTTCCATTATGAAGGCGGCGCCAGCCAGTTTGTCGCTTTCCTGAATGAAGGAAAATCGGTGCTGACGGACGTCATCCATTTCTTCGCGGAACGGGACGACATCGAGGTCGAGGTGGCGCTGCAGTACAACGACGGCTACACCGAGACAATCGCGTCGTTCGTCAACTCGATTCCGACCCGCGGCGGCGGCACCCATGAGACCGGATTCAAGACGGCGTACACCCGGGTCATGAACGAGTATGCGCGGAAGAACGGCATTTTGAAAGAGAAAGACAAAAATCTCGACGGCGCCGACCTGCGCGAAGGGATGATCGCCGTCATCAACGTGAAGATGTCCGACGTCGAATTCGTCGGGCAGACGAAGGACCAGCTCGGCAGCGCGTCGGCGCGCAGCGCGGTCGACGCGGTCGTCGCCGACAAGATGGCCGTGTTCCTCGAAGAGAATCCGCAGGTCGCGCAGCAACTGCTCAGGAAAGCGATCCAGGCGGCGAAGGCGCGCGAGGCGGCGCGCAAGGCGCGGGAAGAAGTCCGCTCGGGCAAGAAGCGGAGCGAGTCGTCCAATCTGAACGGCAAGCTGACGCCGGCCCAGTCGAAAGATTTTCTGCGCAATGAGCTGTTCATCGTCGAAGGCGACTCCGCCGGCGGCTCGGCGAAGCAGGGGCGCGACTCGCGCTACCAGGCGATTCTGCCGCTCAGGGGCAAGCCGATGAACCCGGAGAAGGCGCGGCTCGCCGACATTCTGAAGAACGAGGAGTACAAGACGATCATCTCGGCGATCGGCGCCGGCGTCGGACCGGAGTTCGATCCCGACGAGGCGAACTACAGCAAGATCATCATCATGACCGACGCCGATACGGACGGCGCGCACATCCAGGTGCTGCTGCTCACGTTCTTCTACCGGTACATGAAGCCGCTCATCGACATGGGCAGAGTGTACATCGCGCAGCCGCCGCTCTACAAAATTTCCCGCAAGTCGGGCAAGCTGGAGACGGTGCGCTACGCCTGGACGGACGAGCAGCTCCAGAACTACCTGAAGGAATTCGGCAAAAATTGCGAACTGCAGCGCTACAAAGGTCTCGGCGAGATGAATCCGGAGCAGCTCTGGGAGACGACGATGAATCCCGAGACGCGGACGCTGCTGCAGGTGCGGATCGAGGACGCCGCCAAGGCGGAACGGCGCGTCTCGACGCTGATGGGCGACAAGGTCGATCCGCGCAAGAAGTGGATCATCGAAAACGTCGATTTCACCGAATACGAAGAGTAGGAGAGAAGCGGCATGGGCATGCTCGAACAGTTCCTGCCGGCGTTTCTCGAAGAGGTCGTGGGCGACCGCTTTGGCCGGTACTCCAAATATATCATCCAGGACCGGGCCATTCCCGACGTGCGCGACGGGCTGAAGCCGGTGCAGCGCCGCATTCTGTACGCGATGTACGAAGCCGGCAACACGCCCGACAAGCCGTACCGCAAGTCGGCGAAGACGGTCGGCGACGTCATGGGCAACTACCATCCGCACGGCGACGCTTCGATCTATGAAGGCATGGTGCGGATGGCGCAGCCGTGGAAGATGGGCCACGTGCTGATCGACGGCCACGGCAACTGGGGTTCGCTCGACGACGACCCGGCCGCCGCGATGCGGTATACGGAAGCGCGGCTGTCGGCGATCGCGATGGAGATGCTGCGCGATATCGACAAGCGGACGGTCCCGTTCAAAGACAATTTCGACAACACGGCGAAGGAGCCGGTCGTGCTGCCTTCGCGTTTTCCGAATTTGCTGGTCAACGGCGTGAGCGGCATCTCGTCCGGCTTCGCGACCGAAATTCCGCCGCACAACCTGCGCGAAGTGATCGACGCCTGCGTCGCCGTCATGGAAGACCCGGACATTACGCTGGAACGGCTGCTCGGCATCGTGAAAGGGCCGGATTTCCCGACGGGCGGCATCATCATGGGCGAAGAGGGCATCCGCGAAGCCTACGCGACGGGCAAGGGTCGCATCTACATCCGGGCGAAGGCGGACATCGAGGAGCTGCGCGGCGGCCGAAAGCAGATCGTCATCACCGAAATTCCGTACCAGGTCGTCAAATCCCGGCTCGTGACGGCGATGGAGACGATCCGCCTGGAGAAGAAGGTGGACGGCATCGCGGAGGTGCGCGACGAGAGCGGCCGAAACGGGCTGCGCATCGTCGTCGAACTGAAGAAGGACGCGGACGCCGAGGGCATCCTGGCCTATCTGCTCAAGAAGACGGACCTGCAAATTACATACAACTTCAACATGGTGGCGATCGTCAACAAGGCGCCGCGCCAGCTCGGCCTGAAAGAGATGCTGACCGCGTACATCGACCACCAGAAGGAAGTCGTGACCGGCCGCACCCGGTACGAGCTGGAGAAGGCGGAAGACCGCGCCCACGTGCTCGAAGGGCTCGTGAAGGCGCTGAACATTCTCGACGACGTCATCGCGACGATCAAGGCGTCGAAAAACCGCCAGGACGCGCAACAGAACCTGATCGCGAAATTCGGGTTCACCGAGCGGCAGGCGGACGCGATTCTGACGCTCCAACTGTACCGGCTGACGAATCTCGAGATCACGCAGCTCACGAAGGAGCTGCGCGAGACCGAGAAGCGCATCGCGTACCTGAAATCGATCCTCGCGAGCGAGAAGAAGCTGATCGGCGTCATCAAGGACGAACTGACGGAAATCCGTGACACTTACGGCGTCGACCGGCGTTCCGACATCCGCGGGGAAGTGGAGGAGCTCAAGGTCGGCCTCGAGGTAATGGTCGCGTCCGAAGACGTGCTCGTGACGCTGTCGCAAGAAGGCTATATCAAACGGACGAGCCTCCTGTCCTTCACCCGTTCCGGCGGCGACATCGTGAGTTCCGGCGTCAAGGAAGGCGACTTCGTCCGCCACGTGCTCGACGTGAACACGCTGGATCAACTGCTGCTTTTCACGCGGAAGGGCTCGTATTTCCTCCTGCCGGTTCACCAGATACCGGAGTTCAAGTGGAAGGACACCGGGACGGCGTTGGTCAACGTCGTGCCGCTCGCGAAGGACGACGGCATCGTCGGCATCGTGCCGGTGCGGGATTTCGAGCGGGAGGATCTGTCGCTCCTGTTCGTGACGAAGCGCGGTCAGGTGAAGCGGACCGCGGTGAAGGAGTATCAGACAACCCGCACCGGGCCGATCGCCGCGGTGAAGCTCGCGGACGGCGACGAAGTGGCGCAGGTGCTGGCGAGTACCGGAACGCAGCAACTGATGCTCGTCACGAAGCTCGGCATGAGCATCCGCTTCGAGGAGGCGGAAGTGAGCGCCATGGGGCGCGTCGCCGCCGGCGTGCGCGGCATTCAGCTCAAAGACGGCGACGAAGTCGCGGCCGCCCTGCTCGTGGAGGGCGAAGAGGGCGAGGTGCTCGTCGTCTCCGATCTGGGCTGGGCGAAGCGTTCGCTGCTGTTCGACTACCCGGTGCAGGGCAGGGGCGGCCGAGGTCTCGCTACGTTCGTGTTCAACGAAGGCAAACGGGTGAAATCGAACGGCAGCCGGCTGGTCGGCGCGTTCCATTGCAAGGAAGAAGCGCGCTATACGCTGGCGACGTCGTCGGGCGCAACCTTCACGTTCAGCTCGGAGGATACGCCGATCGAACTCTTGCGATCGGGCGGCAAGCGCGTCGCCGCGCTCGACAAGCAGGACGCGGCGGTCTGCTGCTTCCGTCGGCCGGACCGCGAGGTGAGGGAAGGCGAAGGTTGAAAGTCTGTCATGGGTTAAACCCGCGCGCAGCCGGAGGATCTATCTCCGGAGGCCGCGGTTTTTTTGTCCGGTCTGGTGGAAAACGCGGACCTGCCGCGATCCGGCAACCGGTCATCCCCTTCATTCGACGGTGCGGCGCGCGGCGTATCTGTCAGCGGATGTCGGTTGGACGGGGAATGTAGCGATTTACGGCGTAAATTATTAAGTGCGTTAACCTTTTTTTCGACATGGGCGGCTGATATAATGGAATCAAGGCGGATATTGGGAGGGATGGGGATGTTCGCCGCGGAATTTGCCCGTCTGTGGATGAAAATCACGAAAGACTGGAAAATGCATCTCGATGAGGCGCTGGCTCCCGCCCTGACCGAGAGCCAGCTCAACGTGCTGGAACTGCTCCTTGAACATCAGCCGATGAAACCGTCGGATATGCTTCACTATCTGTCCACGACGCCCGCCGCGATCACGACGCTGCTCGACCGGATGGAGCGGGGCGGGCTCATCGCGCGCACCCGGGACGAGACGGATCGCCGCATCGTGTGGGTGACCGCGACGGACCGCGGGGTGCGCGAAGCGCGGCGCGGGGTCGAAATCCGCGAGCGTTACATCCAGCAGGCGCTGGACCGGATTTCGGCCCACAACCAGCAGCTTCTCGTCTATCTGCTGGGGAAGATCGCCGACGAGCCGATGGTGCGGCCTGCCGCCGCGGGAAACGAGCGGTAGTCCTTATTCCCCTGCCGGCGCGCCCATGGCGGTCAGCCTGTCCTTGAGCGTTGCAAGATTTTTCTCCATCTGCGCATAATCGGCCGCGGTCAGAAGCGGATCGCTTCGCTCTTCGAGCACGCGCTCGACGGGGAGGATCCGGTAATGATTGCGGCCTTCCGCTTTGTAGCGGTGCACCCACGTGATGATCGGCTCCACGTCGATTGTCCGCGTCACGCCTTCCTCCTTGCGCAGCCTGATCCGGCAGATCATGCCGTAATCCTTCGTGCCGCCGCGCTGGTTCGAGATGAAATTGCCCATCGAATAGAGGATGACGCCCCGGCGCGGCGCGCCGCTTTCATCCTGCGTCTCCACGACTTCGTAAGGCTGGACGACATGCGGATGCGAGCCGGCGATCAGATCGGCGCCCGCGGCGATCAGCCTGCGCGCGAGCGCTTTCTGCTCCCCGGACGGTTCCGTCTGGTACTCCACGCCGAAATGGAGCGCGATGGCGATATAGTCGGCGCCGGCTTCCCGCAGCGCCGCGATGTCGCGGACCATGCGTTCCTCGTCGATCAGATCGACGAGCCACGGCATGTCTTCCGGCACCGGGATGCCGTTCGTGCCGTAGGTGTAGGCGAGCAGCCCGATACGGATATGGTTGCGTTCGACGATGACCGGTTCGGCCGCCTCCTCCGCGGAGCGGGCGGTTCCGCGGGTGACCAGGCCTTGTTCCTCCAGAAACCCGAGCGTTCGTTCGACGCCCCGCGCGCCGCGGTCGAGCGCATGGTTGTTCGCGGTCGTGATGATGCCGAATCCGGCGTCCTTCAGCGCGGCCGCCAGCTCGTGCGGCGAACTGAAGCGGGGAAAGCCCGAGTAGTCGCCGCCCTCTGACAGCGTCGTCTCGAGGTTCGCCATCGCCCAGTCGGCATCCTGAAGGTACGGCCTTACCTCGGTGAAGAACGGCGTGAAGTCGTATCGTTTGCTTTCCGGGTCGTAGTAGGCCGGAAGCTGCGGCATGTGCATCATGATGTCGCCGGCGGCGGCGAGCACGCCTTCCGCCGGCACGCCGGAGCCCGGCGAGCCGGGCGGGGCCGGTTCCGGCTCGGCCGGATTCGCTTCCGGCGGCACTCCCGGTGTTGATCCGGGCGAGCCGTCGCCGCTGCCGGGATCGCCGCCCGGTTCGATATAGTCGGCTGCGCCGCCGCCTTCCGGCGCGGCGGGCGAACCGCTCCATTCGGCCAGTACACAGATCAACGCCAGACAGGCGAGCGAGACGGCAAGCATGAGGAGAACCGCGAAGCGCCGCTTCATCATCGGCTCGTCCCTTCACGCGCGATCGCTCCCGCCGCGAGGGACCAAGCCGAATCGGGCCAGGAGGCCCAGACGCCTTCGCGCGGCGGAAGGGAGCGGATCTCGAGCCATTCCTTCGTCACCGGATGGGTGACGCCGATATAAGCCGACCAGAGCGCCGCGGTGTCATGGGAATGTACGACTGACGTTGCGCCCGCGCCCGCGCCGTATTTCCGGTCGCCGGCCAGCGGACAGCCGATGGCGGCCAACTGCACCCGGATTTGATGGGGCCGCCCGGTATGGAGTCGGACGGCGACGAGCGCCCGGCCGTCCGCGACGGCGGCGACCTCGTACGACAATACCGCTTCCTTCGCGTCCGGGACGGGACGGGGATGGGCGGTTACCGTGTTGGTTTTCGGATCTTTGCGCAAATAATGGACGAGCGTCGCCTCGCGCGGGGACGGAACGCCTTCCGTGCAGGCGATGTAGCTTTTCGCGAACGAGCGGCTCCGCACCGCGTCGGACAACCGTGACGCCGCCTTCGACGTCTTCGCGAGCAGCATCGCGCCGCCGGCCGGACGGTCGAGCCGGTGCACGAGCCCGAGGAAGACGTTGCCCGGCTTGCCGTAGCGCGCCTTCAGGTCGGCCTTGACGGCCGTCAGAATGTCCGGCGCTCCGGTCTCGTCCGCCTGCGACAGCATGCCGGGCGGCTTGACGACCGCGATCAGGTGGTTGTCCTCGTACAGCACCTGAACGGCGGGCGCGCCGCCTTCGCGCGCCGTCATCGCGCCTCCCAGCGGCCGAGAATGCCGCACGGCAGCACGAGACCGGAACGGGTGATCGGCAGGCCGATCTCGCCGCAATTGATCTTGCCGCCGAATTTCCGGCCGATCGTCATCCTGAGCAGATTGTCCAGCACGGCGGGAGACAGCCCGGTCGTGTAGGCGTTGATCAGGACGAACAGCGGATCGTCCGACAGAATCGGCAGGCACGACTCCAGGAACGGGTACAGGCTCGTCTCCAGCTTCCACATTTCGCCGCCCGGACCGCGTCCGTAGGAGGGAGGGTCCATCACGATCGCGTCGTACTTGCGGCCGCGCCGCTGCTCCCGCTGGACGAATTTGAACACGTCGTCGGTGATGTAGCGGATCGGACGGTCCGCGAGCCCGGACAGGGCAGCGTTCTCCTTCGCCCACTGCACCATGCCTTTCGCCGCGTCCACATGGACGACCTCGGCTCCCGCCGAAGCCGCGGCCACCGTCGCGCCGCCCGTATAGGCGAACAGGTTCAGCAGCCGGACCGGCCGTCCGGCGCCGCGGATCTTGTCCATGATCCAGCTCCAGTTCACCGCCTGCTCGGGAAAGAGGCCGGTATGCTTGAAGTTGGTCGGCCGGATGAGGAACGTCAGATCGCCGTATCGGATGTTCCAATGTTCCGGCAGCTTGCGCCGGTACTCCCAGTGCCCTCCGCCGGACGAGCTGCGGTGGTAACGGGCGTGGGCGGTGAGCCATTCGTCCGACTCCCGCCCGATCGGCCAGATGATCTGCGGGTCCGGCCGGCGGAGGACGACCGTGCCCCACCGCTCGAGCTTCTCGCCGCCGCCGGCGTCAATCACTTCGTAATCTTTCCATTGATCCGCTATGTACATCGGACAGACCTTCCTTGGTTTCGCATGATGGGCTGCGGGACGCCGGTCAGGGCGCGCGGGCAATCTCGCCCGACCGCGGCCGCGCCTGACAATGGCACTATTATAGCGGAAGGCGGAAGCGAGGACAATTGACGGACGGGTCCGGGCGGGGGGATGGGGGGCCGGGAAGGCGGAGCATCCCGGCCGCGGGCTCCAGACAGGCTTCAGCAGTACCATTTCTTCCACAGGTCGCGGGAATCTTTGTAGCCATCGCCGTCCCAGTCGTTGTCCCAATCCACGGGCGGAACGTTTCCCGGGAGCTTGGATTGAGGCGCGCCCCAACCGGAGTGTCCTTCGCCCGAATGGTCGCCGCTGTGTCCGCCTTTGGACCCGCCGCCGAACATCGAGCCGAGCATTTCGGCAAGATCGGAGAAGAACGCGAGCAGATCTCCGAACAGGCCGCCCCTTGCGGCCGCGGACGAGACGGCGCCTGCCGCGGCTGCGGCGGCGGGGGCAGCCTGCGAGAGGGAAGCCGTCAGGACCAGGACGAGAGCCAGCGCAAGAGATTTGACCCGTGACAAGATCGTCACCTTCAATTCATTAATACGAACATTTTGTTCTTGATAAAGAATATCACACCGGACGGCTGAACTGTATATGGCGCAAGGCTCGGCTGACGCTTGGCAAATATTTTTAATCGCCAACGAACTGTTGAAAGGGTTTCGCCCGATTCCGACGAATGGAATAGGAAGGAATCGCAACATCGGGAGGAATCGACATGAAGTTCAAATTCAGCATCATGAAAAAAGTCGTGCTCGGCATCACGGCGGTATCTGCGGTCACATACGGTACAAGCGCGTTCTTCATTCTGGTGCTTTTGGATTATTTTGATGATTACATATCCGAAGCCGGGTTCATTGTCGGCACACTGCTGCTCGGCATTTTCTGGACCGGTTTTCTGGGATGGCTGGCCGCGCGTTATCTGGTCAAGCCGCTCAAACATCTCATGCAGACGGCCAACCGGGTGGCCGACGGCTATCTGAACGTCGATGTCATTCCGCCGCGTTCCGACGACGAGCTGCGCGCGCTTGCCCTGTCGTTCGACAAGATGGTCCGGCAGCTTCGCACGATCGTCGAAGGCATTGCGGACAACTACAAGGCGACCCACCTGCATGTCGGCGAACTCGGGAACGCCATCGAGCAGGCCACCGGGCACATCCAGAACATTACGGACCGCGTGGAAAAAATGTCCGATGGCGCGGAACACCAGTCCAAATCGACAGCCAACATGTTCCGGTCGCTGGAGCTCGCGTCAAGCGCCGCAAGCGAGATCAGCGAGCTGGCCGAAGAGGCGCGGAGATCGGCGCTCAAGATGGACCGGACGATCCGCGAGAACGGCGAGACGATCGCGTCGCTCGTCGAAGGGATGCGGAAAATGGCCGTTCTCAACCGCGAGTCGATCGAAACGGTGCGGCGGCTGGACGAGCACGCCGGCCTGATCGGGAACATCTCCGAAGTTGTCGCCGGCATCGCCGACCAGACGCACATGCTGTCGCTGAACGCGTCGATCGAGGCGGCGCGGGCCGGGGAGGAAGGCCGCGGCTTCGCGGTCGTCGCGGAAGCCGTCCGCAAGCTGGCCCAGCAAAGCGCCGAATCGGTGCAGGATATCCGGCAGCTCATCGAACAGATCCAACAGGAGATCAAGAAAGCGGTGGAGCAGATCTCCGAACAGTATGAGGTGGCGGAGCAGGAGTCCGAGCACGGCGAGAAATCCGCGGAAGCGCTGCGCCTGATCGCCGGGGAAGCGGACAATGTGCAGAAGATCGTCATCGAGGCGTCGAACCGGGTCATGACGCAGGCGGAACAGATGAACAGCACGCTTGCCGAGGCGCGCGCGGTCGTCGAGATCGCGGAACAGATCCGGGAAGGGGCGCAGGAGGTGTTCGCTTCGACGCAGGAGCAGTACGCGCTCATGGAGGAGATCACGTCGACGTCCGAACAGCTTCAGCAGCATTCGGCCAATCTGAAGAAACGGATCGAATTTTTCAAATCCTGAACCGGCATACGGTGTGCGCCCGCGGCGATCCGCGGGCGTTTCTCATGTCCGGATGCGACCATCGTGCATAAGTTCCGCCGATTTCCGAATACAATCGGGTAACGGCATCGCTTGTCCGCATCCGGGCAAGCGGCGGCTGATGCGATTGGAAAGGGTGAAAGCGGGATGGACCATACGCCGGACATCGCGATGCTCGGCATCGGCACCGCCGTGCCCCCCTGGCGGCTGGATCAGGCGGAAACGGCGCTGCGGCTGGCGGAAGCGCTGCGGGACAATCCCGGCGCGGCGCGCTGGGCAAGGCGCGTCTTTCGTCAACAAGGCATCGATTCGCGCTACACGTGCGAACCGAATCTGCTGGAAGAAGCCGGCGCGTGCCGCTATTTTCCGCGGAGCCGGGAGGAAGCGCCCGCCACCGCCGAACGGATGAGCGTCTATCGCCGGGAGGCGCTGCCGCTCGCGCGCCTTGCCGCGGAGCGGGCGCTCAAGGGCAGCGGCACGCCGCCGGAGGCCGTGACCCATCTGATCACGACAAGCTGCACGGGGCAATACTTGCCCGGACTGGACGCGGAGCTTGTCCGCTCGCTCGGCCTGCCGGCGCGCGTGAACCGCTTGCCGCTCACCTTCGTCGGTTGCGCGGCCGGGCTCAAAGCGATCGGCCTGGCGCGGCAGCTTGCGGCCGCGTCAGGAGGCGCGGACGTCCGCGCGCTTATCGTCTGCGTCGAGCTGTGCACGCTGCATATCCAGCCGTCGGACAGATGGGAAGAACTGTTCGCCGCATCGCTGTTCGGAGACGGCGCTTCCGCCTGCGTCGTCGGCGCGCCCGCGGCGCGGGATTCCGCCTTGTTCACGCTCGGCAGGCCCCGGTCCGTCCTGCTTCCGGGAGGCGAGGCGGACATGACGTGGGACATCGGGAACCACGGCTTCGAGCTGGTGCTTTCGGCCGATGTGCCGAAGCTGATCCGCGCTTTTCTGCCCGCGGAGATCGGGCCGGATATGGCGGACGGAACGCCGCCGGAGCTGTGGGCGATCCATCCCGGCGGGCGCGGCATCATCGACGCGGTGGAGGAGATCTGCGGGCTGACCGCGGTGCAAACGCGGCCGAGCCGTGAGGTGCTCAGGCGGTACGGCAACATGTCGTCGGCGGCGATTCTGTTCGTCATGGAGGAGCTGCGGCGGGAGCAGGAGCTGCTTCCGGAAGGCGGCGACCCGAAATCCGGCATGGCCGTCGCTTTCGGTCCGGGGCTTACGGCCGAGCTGCTGCCGTTCCGCTTCTCGAACGCCCCGGTTGCGCGGGAGAGCGGGCAGGTCGCCGCCCATGCTTGACCTGCTTGAGGCGCGCGCCGCGGCGAGCGAGCGGATGGACGGCGGCGTGCCGGAAGCGGAGCTTGCCGGCGCCTACCGGCGGCTGAGGGCGCTCAACCGGCTGTTCGCGGCGGCCGCGCCGATCCGGATCGGCGTCGAGCGGCTCTGGGCCGATGCGGGCAAGCCCGATCGGCTGTCCGTGCTCGACGTCGGCGCCGGCTCCGGCGATGTGAACCGGGCGCTGCTCCGCTGGGCCGAGCGGAACCGGGTAACACTCTCGATCCGGCTGGTCGACGTCAGGGAAGAAGCGTGCCGCGAGGCGAGGCGGCTGTTCCGGGGCGAGGAGCGGGTCGAGGTGGCGCGCGGCGACCTGTTCGCTCTGCCGGAACGGGCGGCGGATATCGTCACGGCGACGCAGTTCGTCCATCACTTCGGACCGGCCGAACTGCCCGCCGTCGTCCGCCGCATGCTCGACGTTTCCCGGATCGGCGTCGTCCTGAACGATTTGCGCCGGCACATCGTGCCCTGGGCCGCGGTGTGGTTGACGGCGCGGCTCATCACGCGGAACCGCTGCATCCGGCATGACGGCCCGCTGTCCGTGGCGCGGGGATTCCGCGACGAGGATTGGGACAGACTTGCCAAGGACGGCGGTTTCGGGGAGTTGCGGTACGCGCGCAAGGCGCCGTACCGTTACGTCGTCACCATACGGAAACTCGGAACGGTTAAAGGCGGTGAATCGGCCGGTGGACAAGACGGTTGACGCGGTCGTCATCGGCGCGGGACCGGGCGGCAGCGCCGCGGCCCGCGCGCTGGCCGCGGCGGGATGGAAGACGGTCATCCTGGAGCGGCGCGCCTTCCCCCGGCACAAGGTATGCGGCGAGTTTCTGTCGCCGGAAGCCGGGGCGACGCTGCGCGAGCTCGGGCTCGCTGACGCGGTGAACGGCTGCTCGCCCGTCCGGATCGGGCGCGTCCGCCTGTGCGCGGCCGGCGGCAAACCGCTCGACGTGCCGCTCCCGGCCGGCGCGCTCGGCATCGGCCGCCATGAGCTGGATCGGGCGCTGCTGGACGGCGCCCGGCAGGCCGGGGCGGATGTGCGCGAAGGAACCGTGGCGCTGCGCATCCGCCGGGAAGGCGGCGTATACGCCGTCGAGACGCGGCGGAGCGGGATGGAGGAGACGATCCGCGCGCGCGTCGTCATCGGCGCCTGGGGAGCGGGAGCGCGCAAGGCGCTCAAGGACCCGCGCGCCGCCCGGCCGCCCGCATCCCGGCTGCTCGGCGTGAAAGCCCATTTCGAAGGCATTCCGATCGGTCCGGTGACGGAGCTCTACGCGTTCCGCGGCGGTTACCTCGGGCTGTCGCCCGTGCCCGGCGGGCGGGTCAACGCGGCGGCCTTGCTCGATCCGCGCGCGTTCGGCGGCGGAGCGCCGTCCGCCGCGGCCTGGATCGCCGCCGCGGCGCGCCGCCATCCCGGACTGGCGGGCAGACTGGACGGCGCCCGGCTCGTGCCCGGCACCGAGGCCGCGGTCTCGCCGGTCGCGCTCGACCGCCGGCCGCTCGCCTGGGCGGACGTACCGCTTGTCGGGGACGCGGCGCTGCGCATTCCGCCGCTCTGCGGCGACGGCATGTCGATCGCCCTGAGGTCCGGGCTCGTCTGCGCGCGGCTCGCCGACCGCCATCTGCGCGGCGGCATGACGGAAGAAGCGTGGCGCCGCGAATACGAGCGGTTCTTCCGCCGGGAATGCGCGGGCGCCTTGCGCCTCGGCCTGCTGCTGCAGACGGTGCTCGGACGCCCCGGCGCCGCCCGGCTGCTCTTCGGCATCGGACGCGCCATGCCCGAATGGGCCGCCGCGGTCGTGCGGCGCACCCGGCTGGCGGAGCCGGGAAGCTGAGCGCCGGCCTTGCGGGGCGGCCGAAACAGCGGAAAGGCGGCAGCCGCGTTCGCGGCAACCGCCTTTCCCGCTTATTTCTGCCTGAGCATCATCGTCCACAGATCCGCCGGTTCGTAGCCGAGCCGCCAGACGGCGACGCCGGCCAGATCGTATTTCTTCGCCAGCTCGATTCTCGCCTTGATCGTCTGCTCCGTCTCCATCCAGAACATGTAGGTCTGCCCGTCCTTGACGTAGGTGACCTTCGTCTGGCCGAACGCGGGATCGTAAACCGCCTTCTCCTCGACCTCGTTCAGCAGGGCGGGAATGTCCTTCATCAGCACCGTCCGCGAGCCGAGCACGTTGCCGGAAGCGTCGACTTTCCATTCCCGCACATAGAACGGCACGCCGAGGAACAGTTTCGAGCGGGGAATGCCGTACGACAAATAGTCGATGATGCCTTGCTCGGTCCAGTCCAGCCCGGATACGGAACCGGGCTTCGCGCTGCCGCTCCAGTACTGGTCATAGGCCATAATCATGATATAGTCGACCGCTTCCGCGATTTTCTCATGGTCGTACGCGGTCAGATGGTTCCACGCTTTGTCGCCCCGGATGAGGTCGATCGAAATTTTCATGCCGCGGGCATGGACGGCCTCCGCCAGCTTCCGCACGAAAGCGGTGTACCGGTCCCGGTCCGAGGCGGCCACCTCCTCGAAATCGAGGTTGACGCCGTAGACGCCGAGCTCGGCCAGCCGGCCGGCAAGGGCGTCGATGAACCGCTTCTGCGCCGCTTCGTCGGCAAGGAACGCGCCCGTCATTTGCTTGTCGAACTGGTTGCTCACCAGCGGCATCACCTTGAAGCCGCGGGACTTCAGTTCCCGCGCAAGCGCCGGATCCGACTTGTCCTCCAGCGTGCCGTCCGCCGACGCGAGCTGGAACCAGGTCGGTGAGTCGATGTCGAGTCCCTGCGTGTTCGCGATCTGGCCGAGAATCGTGTCCGGGCTCGACGAACCGTTCCAGCCGAGATAGAGCAGCCGGCGCGCGTTGCTCCACAGCACCCGACCGTCCTCCGTGCGGATCGAAGAATTTGTCAGCCACGACGCGGTGGAGAGCGCGTTCTTCAGCTCGTGGAATTGCCGGACTTCGCGGTCGCCCTGGTAGACGCGGTAATACGGAATGTTCGTCCAGAGCACCTTGCCGTCCCGGACAATTTCGGCGCCGGCCAGCCCGCTCGCGTAGGCGACGGCGTTGTCGAGGCCGAAAAACCGTTTCCGTTCCTTGCCGTTCTGATAGACGGCGAAAGGCGGGACGTTCGAATGGACGACCGCTCCCGTGTCCAGATGGACGACCTCGCTGCCCGCGATGCCGGCCGCCGCCTGGATCGCGTCGCGCAAGTAGCCGTACCGCTTCTCGCCGAGCTCGCCGTTCACGAGGACGGCATAAGCGGGAGCTTTTTCCCGTTCCGCCGCTTCCTCTTCATCCGTCAGATTGTCCCAGATCCAGCCGTTCGTCACCAGGTCGATGACATGCGCGTTCCGGTAATACTTCGCGACCGCCTTCGCTTCCGCCAGCGTGGCGAACGACCAGTCGGGGAGCGTTTTGTGTCCCTGGTACAACCGGTAGCGCGCGAATTTCGCGTAGGTCCAGCCGGGCTGCTCAAGGTCGCGAATCGCGACGTTGATCTTGCCTGAAGCCGCCTGCTTCGCCTCCGCATATGTACGGAACAGCATGCCCGGCGACAGGACACCGTCGACATAGACCGCGTAGCGCGGATAATTGTGCCAGATCCAGGAACGGTCGGCGATTTTCTCGACGCGGCTGTACGCGAACTGCTTCGCGTAGGCGATCGCCTGCGCGTCAGTGGCAAATTCCTTGAGCGGTTTGTCGTTCTGATAGACGCGGTACTTCGTGATGCGGGCAAGATTCGCCGCGGCGTCCGCCGCTGCCCCGGCCTGCAGGCCGAGCGCGGAAACGATCAGCAGCGCGATGGCCGCCCGTAGGGCGCGAAGTTCCATTCGCGGTTCAACATCCTTCCTCTGGCAAACTATGAATCTTGAATCTATACATTTAACGCAGAAGAAGGATGAATGTTTCTTGGAAAAGTTTCCGAAAACGCGGGGAAGGCGGGAGACCGGCCTTTTCCGGTTGGCGGAACGGGCCACTGGCGGGGCACAATCCCGCTCCGGCGGAATACAAGCGTAAATTTTTCTTCTATTGCGGAAATGCCGGCCGATTGCGTTGGTATAGAGGAAAATATTTCGTCTATATCCCGGATTTCATTCGGTTTCACCTGGTTTCGGAGAAATAAACGAAATGATTTCGTCTATTTCTTCCAGTACAGCCATATTCGACAAATAAATGGAAGCTGCTTCGCTTATTCGCGACAAACCGCATCGCCATCGCCCGCCCGTCCGCCGCCGATCCCGGCCGACCGCCGCCGAGAAGGCCGCATCCCGGCCGCACCGCACAAAAAAACGGCCGCCCGATCCATTCATGGATGAACCGGACGGCCGCTCTTCGCCGCGCGGGCTTTCCTCCGCTATTCCACGATGTCCGCCCAGATCTCGTCGTCCAGCCCGAGCCGGATCTGATCGCGGAACACCCGTCTGCCGTATTCGGTGAACATGTAGCGCTCGATCGCTTCGAGCAGGTTCGATTCGACAATGTACTGGCTGCGTCCGAGCACCCACACTTCGGCCGTATAGCCGTATTCCTCGTCCCAGGATAGCTGCACTTCAACGTCGGTCGGCTTCACGCCTTTTCGCTCGGCAAAATGAAGGCAGACCGCGTTGACGATCTCGTCCATCGACAGCCGCATGCGTCAGTACGGTCTCCTCGATTCGCGCGGCGGTTTCCGGTCGCGGAAGTAACGGTACGCGGCGCGGACCAGCACGAAGAGGAAGTAGATCGCGAGCACATTGATCATCAGGCCGAGCAGATCGCCCAGGAAGCCCATGCCGGCGAAAAGGCTGCCGAAGAGAAGGCCGGCGAGACCGCCGATCATGAGTCCCTTCATGAAGCTGCCGCCGCTGAAGAAGCCGCGCTGCGTGCCGGCGGTGCCGGTCGTGTTGGCTCCGGCCTTCGTGCCCGACGTCGTGCCGGCGGCCGCGCGGTCGGAGTTGCTGACGTTGTCCTGCGCTTTCTTCGGTTGCTGGGTGTACGTTTTCTTCGGCGCGGTGAAACGTCCGCGGCGGGCGTCCGCCGGATCGGCGACCGTGACGAAGAAGACGGTGAAGACGGTGAGCAACAGAAGCGCCTTGGTCCAGGTTGAAGTCTTCATCGGTTCTGATTTGCCTCCCACATTGTGCTCTCTTCTGGTATCATCAACGTATACGTCCGGGATGGGCCCCGGGTTTCAAAAAAGATACCGGCCAGGAGCCGGCAGGCTGGCAGGTGAACGGGCATGGCCGCCTACCCGGCAGCTTACCTCGACTATCTGTTCGAGTTTCACACGACGCGCGATTATTTTGAATGCCACGAGATATTGGAAGAATACTGGAAATCACTGCCGGGCGGCGATCCGGACCGCGACGTCTGGGTCGGACTGATCCAGCTTGCGGTGGCGCTGTACCATCATCGCCGCGGCAATACGGCGGGCGCGGCCAAGATGTACCGCGGCGCGGCGGCGCGGCTTCGTCCGGAGACGCTCGACCGGCTCGGGCTGGACGGCGGAGCGGTGCGGGCGATCGCGGCCGATTCGGCGCGCCGGCTCGAGACGGAAGAGCCGGCCGCGGAGTACCGGGCGATCAATTTGCCGATCCGGGACGGCAAGCTGCTCATGCTGCTGGAGGATCGGGCGCGCCAACGCGGCCTGGCTTGGGGAGCGGAAGATCCGCTCGAGGACGCGGTCGTCCGCCGGCACGCGCTCCGTGACCGGTCGGACGTCATCGAAGCGCGGTCGAGGGCAGCGGCCGAGCGGTCCGCCGCGAGGAAGCCGGGACATTGATGTCCCGGAGATCGGCGGACGACGCGGCAGGCAGCGGCATGCCCCGGATCGGGCAGTTTGTTCGCCCGGCCGGTCGGCGCAGCCGTTCACGGCCGGACCGGGCAGGCGTTCACCCGGCCAGTCCGGCGTAGCCGTCCACAACCAGATCGAGCTTGCCGGTGGCGGGATGCACGATCAGGCCGTGCACGGCCGTGCCCGGCGGCAGCAGGGGATGGCGGCGGACGATGCCGACGCTTTTCTCGACGCTGTCGCGCACGCTGTCGAACCCGGTCAGCCACCGGTCGAGCTGAATGCCCGAATTCGCGAGCATTTCGATCGTCGACTCGGCGATGCCGCGCTCGCGCATATGCCCCAGCACGATATCCGGATCGAGCCCCGTCATGCCGCATTCGTGGTGCCCGACGACGAACACTTCGGTCGCCTTCATCTCGTAGAGCGCGATCAGGATGCTGCGCATGATGTTGCCGAACGGCTGCGTGACGATGCCGCCGGCGTTCTTGATGATCTTCGCGTCGCCGTTGCGCAGGTTCATCGCCCGGGGCAGCAATTCCGTAAGCCGCGTGTCCATGCAGGTGACGACGACCATTTTCTTGTCGGGAAAGCGGTCCGTCATGTACGCCTCGTATTCGCGATCCTCCACGAAGCGGCGGTTATGTTCCAGAATGGATTCCAGCCGGTTCATGACCCGCCTCCCGAAGGGCGGACCGCCGTCACGACCCGCAGATTCGTCGTGTAAATCTGGCCCGCGCCGCGCAGCATCAGACCGCCGCCGTCCGGCGCGCGGTCGATGACCAGCCGATCCTCGAAAAACACCTCGTGCCGCGGATAAAATCCGATCGCGAACGGCCCGTCCGACTCCGCCTCCGCATCCCCGGGCACCGGTTCATCCACCGCCTGGAGAGCGGGAACGCCGTTTACGGCGCAGCCGCAGCCCTCCGTATCATAGACCAGCCTGAACCGCCGTCCGACGCCCGGCATGGCGGCTAGCCGGTCTGCCGCTTCCGGCGTAATGTCAATGCGCATCGTTAATGCTCCTTTCCCGGCCAAAGGCCGCCGCAAATCAAAGTTGATTATACGTTGCGCAAGGACGTATCATCAAGGGGAGGGCCAATTTGCTGGAAAGGCGGTTTGATGCATGGAAGCAATGGATGCGCTCGCGAAATTCCGCGGACTGATCAAGAAGATCAAAAGCTACGAGGAAGTGATGTGGATCGCCTACTGGGATATGCGGACCGGCGCGCCGAAGAGCGGCATCGACGCCCGTTCGGAGGCGGTCGGCGTCCTGTCGGCCGAGTCGTTCAGGCTGGCCGTCTCCGACGAGATGGGCGAGCTGCTGTCGCGCCTCAAGGAACCGGACGCCTACGACAACCTGTCCCGGATCGACCGGAGGCTGGTCGACGAAACGGCGAAGGAATACGAACGGAACCGCAGCATACCGCCGGAATTGTACCAGGAGTATGTCGTGCTGACGTCGCAGGCGGAAGCGTTCTGGGAACAGGCGAAGGCGAATAACGACTTCCCCGGTTTCCGGCCGTATTTGGAAAAAATCATCGACTACACGAACCGGTTCATCGATCTGTGGGGCGTGAAGGGAACGCGCTACGACACCCTGCTCGACCAGTACGAGCCGGGCATGACGACCGCCGAGCTCGACCGGTTGTTCGGAGGCCTCAGGGAGAAACTCGTCCCGCTCGTCACCGCGATCTCCGAATCGTCCGCGAAGCCGGACCGTTCGGTCCTCGCCGGCGTGTTCGAGCCCGAGGAGCAGCGCAAGTTCAGCCAGTTTATCCTGAAGGAGATGGGCTTCGACTTCGACGCCGGCCGGTTGGACGAGAGCGTCCATCCGTTCGCGGTCGGGGTGGGGCCCGGCGACGTACGCATTACGACGCGGTATCGCAAGGACGATGTGGCGAGCGCCTTGTTCGGCACGATCCATGAAGGCGGCCACGCGCTCTACGAGCAAAACATTGACCGCGAGCTTGCCGGCACGACGCTTCATACCGGCACTTCGATGGGCATCCACGAGTCGCAGTCGCGCTTCTGGGAGAACATCATCGGCCGCAGCCGTCCGTTTTGGCACCGCTATTTCGGCGACCTGAAGGCGCATTTCCCGGGCCGGCTGGACATTGACGCCGAGACGTTCTATCGGGCGATCAACATCGTCAAACCGTCGCTGATCCGCATCGAAGCCGACGAGCTGACGTACAACCTGCATATCATCATCCGTTACGAAATCGAGAAAATGATTTTCAACGGGGGCGTCACCGCGGCGGAATTGCCGGAAATCTGGAACGCGAAGTACAAGGAATATCTCGGCGTCGAACCGTCGACCGACGCCGAGGGCGTGCTGCAGGATGTTCACTGGTCCGGCGGCTCGTTCGGCTATTTCCCGTCGTATTCGCTCGGCAACATGTACGCCGCGCAGTTCGCGAAGACGATGGAGCGGGAGATTCCCGATCTGTGGGATCTGGTCGGCACCGGCCGCCTGCATCCGATCAAGGACTGGCTGACGGAGCGCATTTACCGTTACGGCAAGCTGGAGACGCCAGGCGAGATCGTGCGGCGCGTCACCGGCGTTCCGCTCGATCCGTCCCATCTGACCGACTATCTGGAGCAAAAATATCGCGACATCTACCGGTTATAATCCCGGGCGGAAGACCCGGCCGGTTCGTCAGACACACCTGGCGGACCGGCCGGGTTTTTTGCGCGCACCAACCGCCCATGCGGCGAATAGGCTGTAACACACCCGATTCAACCCGGAAGTAAAGGCGGTGAAGGTGCATGCACAAGCGATCGCGATTCGGATGGCTCCTCGCGGCCGCGCTGATTGCCGCGCTGCTGGCGGGCTGCGGCGGCGGTTCGAAGGGGACGGAGAAGGTGAGAGTGGGAGAGGTGACGCGCTCGCTTTTCTACGCCCCGCTATATGTCGCGCTCAGCCAGGGATTTTTCGCGGACGAGGGACTGGAGGTGGACCTTCAGACGACGGCCGGCGGCGACAAGACGATGACGGCGCTCCTGTCGGGCGGCATCGACATCGCGCTGGTCGGTTCGGAGACGTCGATCTATGTCTATCAGCAGGGCGCGGATGATCCCGTCATCAACTTCGCGCAGCTCACGCAGACCGACGGCACGTTCCTCGTCGCCCGCGAGAAGAGAGCGTCGTTCGACTGGGACGACCTGAAGGGATCGGTGTTCCTTGGCCAGCGCAAGGGCGGCATGCCGCAGATGGCGGGCGAATTTGCGCTGCGCAAGCACGGCATTGACCCCCGCAGGGACCTCGAGCTGATCCAGAACGTCGAGTTCGCCAACATTCCGGCGGCTTTCGCGTCGGGAACGGGCGAATATGTCCAGTTGTTCGAACCGCAGGCGTCGATTTTCGAGAAAGAAGGCAAAGGCTTCGTCATCGCGTCGTTCGGCGTGGAGAGCGGCCGGCTGCCGTACACGGTGTTCATGGCGAAGCGGAGCTACATCGAGAAGAACAGGGAGATTGTCCAGAAATTTACGAACGCGATCACGAAGGCGCAGCGATGGGTCGAGGACAGACACGCGGGCGGGATCGCGGATGCGGTGATCGGGTTTTTCGAGGGCACGGACCGGGACATCGCGGTCAGCGTCATCGAGCGGTACAAGGCGCAGCAGTCGTACGCGGTCGGCGGCGTAATCGACGGGGAGGAATGGAACAACCTGCTGGACATCATGGAGCAGGCCGGCGAGATCACGGTGCGGACGCCGCTTGACGCGATCGTCGACAATTCTTTTGCGGAGCAGGCGCTGCGCCGGTGAAGATGCGCGGCTCCGTGAGGCCGGAAGCGGAGGAGGGATGCGGATGGACGTCATGCTTCGGCTGTCCGGCGTATCGCACGCTTACGTCGGTCCCGGAGGCGCGGCGCTGGCCGTGGACGGACTTGATCTTGAGGTCGCCGCCGGCGAGTTCGTCAGCCTGGTCGGTCCGAGCGGCTGCGGCAAGACGACGATCCTGAGCCTGATGGCCGGACTCTTCGAGCCTACGCGGGGAACCGTCGAACTGGCGGGCGAGAGGGTGAGCGGCCCGAACCCGCGCATCGGCTACATGCTCCAGCAAGATTATCTGTTTCCGTGGCGGAACATCCGGGACAACGCGCTCATCGGGTTCGAGATCGCGGGCAAGCGCGGTCCGGATGCCGAGCGCCGCGTCGACGGGCTGCTCGCCGAATTCGGCCTGGCTTCCGCGGCGCGCCGCTATCCGCACGAACTGTCCGGCGGGATGCGGCAGCGCGCCGCGCTCGTGCGGACGTTGGCGCGGGAGCCGGATGTGCTGCTGCTCGACGAGCCGTTCTCGGCGCTCGATCTGCTCATCCGGCTGCAGCTTGAAGATCTCGTATGGGAGACGGTGCGCGGCCGCGGCGTGACGGCCGTGCTCGTGACGCACGATCTGGAAGAGGCGGCCGCGATGAGCGACCGCGTCGTCATTCTGGACGCGTCGCCCGGCCGCATCCGGACGGTGCTGGACGTGCCGGCTTCGATCCGCGCGAGGCAGCCGTCCGAAGCGCGGTGGGAGCCGGATTTCGGTCCGCTGTTCCATCGACTGCGAGGGATGATTCAGGAGCCGGAGGGAGGGGGTTCAGGCCATGCCCGGGGAGCAGGAGCGCGGCTGGATTCGCGAGATTGAGAGGAAATATCGGTCGCGGGCCGCGCGAATCACGCTGCTGGTCAGAATTTTGCAAGTCGCGCTGCTCGCCGCCTTCATCGTCCTGTGGGAGGCGGCGGTCAGCCTGGAATGGATCGACGAGCTGCTGTTCAGCTATCCGGGCAAAATCGCGCGCATGCTCGGGGAGCTCGCCGCCTCCGGGACGCTCTTGCCGCATACGATGACGACCGTCGCCGAGACGACCGCAGGTTTCGTGCTCGGCACGCTGGGCGGCACCGCCCTCGCGGCGATGCTCTGGTGGTTCCCGGTCGTCTCGCGCGTGCTCGATCCGTACCTGGTCGTGCTGAACAGCATGCCCAAGGTGGCGCTCGGTCCGATTTTCATCGTCGGCTTCGGTCCGGGGTATCTTGCGATCGTCATGACGGCGGTGTCGGTGACGATCATCATCACGACGCTGACGATTTACGGCCGCTTCCGCGAGATCGACGCCAACTATTTGAAGGTGGTGCGGCTGTTCGGCGGGACGCGCGGCCAGGTGTTCCGGCTGGCCGTCCTGCCCGGCTCGCTGCCGACGATCGTCTCGGCGCTGAAGGTGAATGTCGGATTGTCGTGGGTCGGCGTCATCGTCGGCGAATTTTTGACGGCAAAACGCGGCCTCGGCTATCTGATCATTTACGGATTTCAGGTGTTCAATTTTACGCTGGTGCTGTCTTCGCTCATCGTGATCGGCGCGGTCGCCGCCGTCATGTACGGGCTCGTCTCGCTGGTCGAGGCGCGGTTGTCGCCGGGTTACAGGCAGCGGTGAGCGGATGTCCGGCGGAGCCGACAGGGGGCGGATGCGGCCGATCGGCTGACGCGGGGCCGCCTCCGCAAGGCCGCTCCTGACATGGGGCTCCCGGCGAATTGCTTCGGCAAGGCCGCTCCCGACGGACCGCTCTCGACGGGAGATTCCGCAAGAGCGCTCCCGACGGAATGTTCTCGATAGAGTGCTTCGGCAAGGCCGCCCCCGACGGGGGCTCGGCAAGGAAGCGGACTTGTCCGACAGCAAGGCGGACGGGCGGATGAAAAATTGCGCCGTTTTATTGCGGAGCCTGATACTAACGCAAGCCTTCCGCGGCATAAACATAAAGATGAAGTTGCCGCGGCGCAATCAACATTCGCCCATGTCCTGCATAGACTTTAACTGAATGATTGCATGGAGGAGGTTAAACAGCATGGCAATTGCAGATAAACAGCTTAAGTGCAGAGAGATAATCACGAAAGCTGTCTGCGGAAAAGGTCGTAAGTTCTCCACCGTCTCCCACACCGTCACGCCGCCCCATCGGCCGACCAGCATATTGGGGGCCTGGATCATCAATCACCAATACGAAGCGGTCCGGTCGGGTGACGGCATCGAAGTCATCGGCACTTACGATATCAACCTCTGGTATTCCTACAACCGCAACTCCGAGACGGACGTTGCCAAGGAGACGATCTCGTACACCGAACTCGTGCCGCTTTCCTACGTCGACCCGAAACACCGGGCTTCGACGGAGGAAGTGTCCGCCGTGGCGACGCAGGAGCCGAGCTGCGTCGAAGCGAACATATCGTCCGGCGGCGGGGACGTCGTCGTGCGCGTCGAGCGCGAGTTCGCCGTCGAGATGATCGCGGAGACGAAGGTGTGCGTCGCCGTGTGCCCCGGCGGCTGCGGGGACGAGGACAAAACTTACGACGGATTCGACGACGGCGGTTACGAAGATTTGGATCCGGAACTTTTGGACGACGAGCTGTAAGCCGGCGGGCGGCTGGCGTGTGGGTCGCGCCGTTTTCCGGATCTGCAATGGCCGGTTCTCATATGCAGGATATGCGAACAGGTGCAATGATTCGAGGGCGTATGCCCTCTTTTTTGTCGAATGGGTGATTGCCGTCGCAAGAGGCGGAGGAGGGGCGGCATGGCGGGCGCGTTATGGATCGACGAAGAAACGGCGGGGAGCGGAATCATGGCGCGGATCGCCGCCGAACTGGAACTGCCGCGCTGCGGCGGGAACATAAGGCCGGAGGCGGGCGATGCGGTGCTGATCTTTCGGCGCCCGCTGCGGGAGCGAACGGCGGCGGAACGCGGGTACGCTCCCGGCGTCTGGCTCATGGACGGAAGGCCGGGCCTCGTTCCGGACGACATCGAACAGATGCGCCTCGCGGGCGTCCGGTTCGATCCGGCGGTTGCGGGCGAGGCGGTCGCCGCCTGCGGATCGGACAGGCAAGCGGGCGATGCGGGCGGCGTGCGGCTGTTCGAAGTGCCGGTCTTCCATCTTCAACCGCTCGCGGTGCGGCGCGTCGGCCCGGGATCGGGGCTCTTGCCCGCCGACTGGGAAGGGCCGCATCCGCTCAGGCGCCGGCTCGAAGCGGCGGCGGTCAAGGCGCTGTACGCGGCCGGCCGCGACTTCGGCACGGTGCGGCTCGCGGCGTCCGACGATGGCGCCGTAAGGATCGCCGGGCCGTTCGGCGAGCCGTCGGAGCGGGATCTGCCGCTCTGGGCGGAGGCGATCCGGACGTTCCGCGCGGCATTGGCGGAGGAAGCGGAGACGGGCCGCCGCCCGGAGCTCCTGATCGGAGCAGATCCCGAATTTCTGCTCGTCGGCCCGGACGGCCGAATCGTCTCCGCTTCGCGCTATTTCCCGCGCGACGGCGCGGCCGGCAGCGACGCGCTGCGCGTGCGCGGCCGGCTACGCTGCCCGGTGGCGGAGCTTCGGCCCGATCCGGCGCCTGATCCGGCCGGCCTCATGCGCGGCATCCGCGGGTTGATGCGGCGGGCGGAGGCGATGACGGCGGCGGCCGACCGGCCGCTCCGCTGGCTCGCGGGCGGGATGCCGGTGCCCGGCTTCGCGCTCGGCGGCCATCTGCACCTGAACGTGCCGCCGAGCGCCCGGCTGCTGCGCGTGCTCGACAGTTGCGTGGCGTTGCCGCTCGCCGCGGCGGAGGACGCGCGCGCGCTGCGGCGGCGTCCGCGCTACGGCGCGCTCGGCGACTTCCGCGCGAAGCATTACGGCTTCGAGTACCGGACGCCGCCGAGCTGGCTCGTGTCGCCGCTCGCCGCGCAGGCGGCGTTCGCCGCCGCTTTGCTGGCCGCGAGGCACACCGCCGAGCTTGCGGCCTTGACAGGCCTGCCGAGCGAAGCGGAGTCAGGCCGGCGCGCCTACTACGAAGGCGACCGGGACGCGCTGCGCGCGATCGCCCGCCGGGTGCATGACGCGATGCGCCGCGTTCCCGGCTACGCATTGTATCGGCGCTGGATCGCGCCGTTCTTCGCCGCGCTAGATCGGGGAGCGGCGTGGAGCGAGGACACCGATATCCGGCCGAAATGGGGGCTGCCGGTGCGGGACGTTTCCGCCGGCGGGACCGGCGGGAGCGGCCTTGGGATATCGGCGACGACGCAAGCGGGACCACATGCCGCTGACAGTCCTGCTGTCCGCGTGCGGTTCGACTAAACGGCGCGTGTTAGTTCGCCAACGAGCCCCTCGTCTCCGTTTCGTCTGTTACGGAACGGTGTTCCGTTAGCCGTGACAGACGCCGGAATTTGCGGGCGCTAACAGAACGTGGGTGGTTCCGTTAGCGCCTGCTTGTCGTCGGGGGTCAACGGCATTGCGTGCCGTTATAAGCCCCATCATCCGCACAAAGCCCGGCAATAACGGCACCGGATGCCGTTAAACGACGAGATCAGGCAAACTTGAAAGCTTTTTGCTGCTCGTAACGGCATTGCGTGCCGCTATGGGCCCATTCATCCGCACAAAGCCCGGCAATAACGGCACCGGATGCCGTTATCACGCCGATCGGCGGCAAGCCGGTCCCGCCTCGTTCGGGTGCGCCCGATACGCCGCCATCCGCTCGCTCCCCGAGCGGTGCGCTTTCTGGTATAATGACCAATGATGTCCGGTTTAAAGATCGGCAATCATGGGAGGGGCGGCATGACGGCTCAATATACGCCGATGATTCAGCAATATTTGGCAATCAAGGAACAGGTGAAAGACGCGTTTCTATTCTTCCGCCTGGGCGATTTCTACGAAATGTTCTTCGACGACGCGATTCTGGCCGCCCGCGAACTGGAAATTACGCTCACCGGTCGGGACGGCGGCGCCGAGGAGCGGATCCCGATGTGCGGCGTGCCGTACCATTCCGCCGAAAGCTACATCGCGAAACTGATCGACAAAGGCTACAAGGTCGCGATCTGCGAGCAGGTCGAAGACCCGGCTACCGCGAAGGGCGTCGTCCGGCGCGAAATCGTCCGCATCGTGACGCCCGGGACGATCATGGAGACCCGGTCGCTCGACGAGCGGGGCAACAACTTCATCGCCGGCCTCGCGGATGAGGATGGCGTCTGCGGGCTCGCGGTGTGCGACTTGTCGACGGGCGAGCTGTACGTGACGTCTTTTCCCTCGGCAATCGAAGCGATCGCCGACGAGACGGGCGTCTATCAACCGCGCGAAATCGTCGGCGCCGAACAAATCCTCTCAAAGCTGAAGGACGCCCCGGCAATGGCCGGACGGAACATCGTCTATACCCCGCGGGGGGCGACGGAAGACGAACGCCTCGCCGAACGATTCGGCGCGGCCGCGCTCACAAAACTCGCGCCCATAAGACGCCGGGCGATCGGCGTGCTGACCGGCTATCTCGAGGAGACGCAGCGCCGCGCCCTCGTCCATCTGTCGAGCTTCCGCGAATACGAAGCGAATCAATTCATGATTCTCGATCAACATACGCGCCGCAATCTGGAACTGACCGAGACGGTGCACGAGCGCAGCCGGCGCGGCTCGCTGCTCTGGCTGCTCGACCGCACGTGCACGGCGATGGGCGGGCGCATGCTCAGGCGGTGGATCGACAAGCCGCTGCTCAGCCGCGCCGCCATCGAGGAGCGGCTGGACGCGGTGGACAAGCTCCATGCCGACCTCATGCTGCGCGAAGAACTGAGAACCGCGCTGGGCGAAATCTACGACCTCGAGCGGCTGGTCGGCCGGATCGCGTTCGGCAGCGCGAACGGACGCGATCTGATCGCGCTGAAGACGTCGCTCCGCCAGGCGCCGGCCATCGCCAGCCTCTGCGCTTCATCCGGATCTCCGGCGCTCACAAGACTTGTTGACAATCTCGACACCTGCGCCGACATCGCGGACTGGATCGAAGCCGTCATCGTCGACGATCCGCCGGTGTCCGTGCGCGACGGCGGACTTATCAAAAGCGGCTGCGACGAATATCTTGACAAGCTGCGCGAGGCGAGCGTGAACGGCAAGCGCTGGCTGGCCGAGCTCGAGCGCGTCGAGCGCGAGGCGACCGGCATCAAGTCGCTTAAAGTAGGCTACAACAAAGTGTTCGGCTACTACATCGAAGTGTCCAAGGCGAACCTGGCGCTGCTGCCGGAAGGGCGTTACGAGCGGAAGCAGACGCTGGCGAACGCGGAGCGTTTTGTGACGCCGGAACTGAAGGAGAAGGAGCAGCTCATCCTCGAAGCCGAGGAGAAAATGGTCGACCTCGAATACCGGAAGTTCGTCGAGCTGCGCGACCGGATCGCCGGGGAGATCGAGCGGCTGAAGAAGCTGGCCGGCGCGATCGCCGCGATCGACGCGCTGCAGTCTTTCGCGCACGTCAGCGCGGAGCGGCGCTACGTCCGCCCGGTCATCACCGAAGGGTACGACCTCGTCATCGAGGACGGGCGGCATCCGGTCGTCGAGACGATGACGGGGGACGCGCCGTTCATCGCGAACGGGACGCGCCTCACCTCGGACGCGCCGATGCTGCTCATCACCGGCCCGAACATGGCCGGCAAGAGCACGTACATGCGCCAGGCGGCGCTGCTTTGCATCCTGGCGCAGATCGGCTGTTTCGTGCCGGCGAGAAAGGCCGAAATTCCGCTCACCGACCGGATTTTCACGCGCATCGGGGCGGCGGACGATCTGGCGGGCGGCCAGAGCACGTTCATGGTCGAGATGCGCGACATCCAGATCATGACCGAGCGGGCGACGCGGCGCAGCCTCGTCATCATCGACGAGCTGGGGCGCGGCACGTCGACGTCGGAAGGGATGGCGATCGCCCAGGCGGTGATCGAGCACGTCCACGACCGGATCGGATGCAAGGCGCTGGTGTCGACGCATTTTCACGAGCTGGCGCGCCTCGAGCAGACGCTCGCCGGCCTGTCGAACGGTTGCATGGCCGTCGCGGAAGAGGAAGGCGCCGTGACGTTCCTGCGCAAGCTGGTGCCGGGCGCGGCGGGGACAAGCTACGGCATCTATTGCGCGCAGCTTGCCGGCCTGCCGGATTCGATCATCGCGCGGGCGTACGAGCTGCTGCATCAGGCGGAACAGGAGGAAGCCCTGGGAAAAAAGAACTCCGCCGAAGCGCAACGTCAATCCGTACCGGAGGAGCGGGAGGCGGAAACCCGAACCGGGGCGTCAAGCCCGTCCGAATCCGTGGCCGCACGCGAAGCGGCCGCCGCAAGGGAAGAGCCGCTGCAGTTGGCGTTTTTCGGCGAGCCGCCGGCGCCGCCCAGACAAAAGCGCAGCGCCGCGGAAACGCATGTGCTGGAGCAATTGCGCAAGGTCGATCTGATGAACATGACGCCGCTTGCGGCGATGCAATGGATCCACGAAATGAAAATGAAGCTGAACGAATAGCGGGCATGCGGACGAAAAAAGGAGCGGAAAGCGGGGGAAGCCGAATGGGCATCATTCAGGTGATGGACGAGCAGCTTGCGAACCGGATCGCCGCGGGCGAAGTGGTCGAGCGTCCGGCTTCGGTCGTGAAGGAACTGGCGGAGAACGCGATCGACGCCGGGGCGACCGAGATCGACATCGCGGTCGAGGAAGGGGGGCTTGCCTCCATCCGCGTGCGGGACAACGGCTCCGGCATCGAAGCGGACGATCTCGAGCGGGCGTTCCTGCGCCATGCGACGAGCAAGATCCGCACGGACCGGGATCTGTTCCGCATCGCGACGCTCGGTTTCCGCGGCGAAGCGCTGCCGAGCATCGCGGCCGTCTCGCGCGTCGTCTGCCAAAGCTCCGCGGACAATTCCGGTCTCGGTCGGAAAATCGTCCTCGAAGGCGGAACCGTCAAGTCGATCGAGCAGGCCGCGTCGCCACAAGGAACGGAAATCGCCGTGCGGGACTTGTTTTACAACACGCCGGCCAGACTGAAATATATGAAAACGATCCAGACCGAGCTCGGCCATATTTCCGATTGCGTGAACCGGCTGGCGCTGTCCCATCCCGGCATCGCGTTCTCGCTGACGCACAACGGGAACACGCTGCTCCGCACGACCGGCGGCGGCGACCGGCTGCAGGTGATCGCCGCCGTTTACGGCGCTTCGTCCGCCCGGCAGATGCTGCGGGCACGCGCCGATCATCCGGACTACAAGCTTGACGGCTGGCTGTCGAAGCCGGAGTTGACGCGGGCGAACCGGGGCGGCATCACGACGATCGTGAACGGCCGCTACATCCGCAGCTTCGCGATCCAGCAGGCGATTCTCGAGGCGTACCATACGCTGCTTCCGGTGGGCCGTTATCCGCTCGTCGTGCTGGAAGTCGGCATGCATCCCGGCCTGCTCGACGTCAACGTCCACCCGTCGAAGCAGGAGGTGCGCTTCAGCAAGGAAGCGGAGCTGAAGGAGCTGGTCGAATCGGCGCTGCGTCGCGCGCTCGGGCGGACGGCGCACATTCCGTCGTCTCCCGCCGCCGGAATGAAGCCGGCGGTCATCCAGGAACGGCTCTCGTTCCCCCCGGCGGCGCCGAATCGGCCCGACGGAAGGCCGCCATCCGCCGGCGGCGCCTGCGTGCCGCGCGATGCGGCCGAGCGGCTGTACAGGCCTTCCGCGAAGCTGGACGCGGAGGCTGTCCGCGAGGTAGCCGCCGGTCTGGCTTACGGCGCGGAGCGAAGAGCCGTTGCCTCCAATCCGGCCGATGGGGCGGCCCAAACGGCCGCGGCGCCGGGTCCGGCTGCCGGACTCGCAAGTCCGGCCGCGCAGCCCGGATCGGTGAACGCCGCACAAGCGAACTTTGCACAAGCGAACTTTGCACAAGCGAACGCCGCACTGCCGGATACCGCTCAAGCAAATGCCGCTCCAGCACATGCCGCTCCAGCACATTCCGCTCAGGCGGACACCGTTCAGCCGGACGCCGGACCGACCGCCGAACAGCCGGCCGTCAGCCCGAATTCCGGGCGGCCGGACGGTGAACGCAAGCTTCGCGGAGACAAGCCGTTCCCCGAACTGTCCTGGATCGGCCAGCTTCACGGCACCTACATCCTCGCCCAGAGCGAGGACGGGCTGTACCTGATCGACCAGCACGCGGCTCACGAGCGGATCAATTACGAATACTTTCTGCGCAAGTTCGCCGAGCCGCCGAAGCTGAGCCAGTCGCTTCTTGTGCCGATCACGCTCGAATTTACGGCGGGCGAAGCGGAAGCGATCCGCGGCCGGCTCGACGCGTTCGCCGCGGCCGGGGTGGAGCTGGAGCCGTTCGGCGGCAACGCTTTTCTCGTGCGGGCGTACCCCGAATGGCTGCCGCAAGGCAGCGAGAAGGAAATCATCGAAGAGATGGCCGAGTGGATTCTCGCGGAGAAGAAGGCGATCGACATCGGCAAGCTGCGGGAGAAGGCGGCGATCATGACCGCCTGCAAGGCGTCGATCAAGGCGAACGACCGGATGACCCGCGAAGAGGGCGAGGCGCTGATCGCGCGGCTGTCGGCCTGCGACCAGCCATACACTTGCCCGCACGGAAGGCCGATCGTCGTGCACATTTCGACCTACCAGCTTGAGAAAATGTTCAAACGGGTGATGTAATGATCGTGACGACCGGCATGAAGCCGACGGAAGAGGAAGCCGCGCAGGCGATGGCGCTGGCGGACGAGCTGGGCGGCCGCTATGCGCCGCGCGGCGGCGCTTCGCTGGCCGCGCTTCGGAGGCGGCACGGGGCCGGGCGGGTGCTGGTCGCCGGTCCGGACGGACTCCGGCTGCACACGGACGACGGCGGACAGCCGCTGCGCTACCACCCGGGCATGGCGCTCGTCCGCGTGAAGCGGCTGCGCGAAGGCGGACGCGACCCGCTCGTCGACATCAGCGGGATCGGGCCGGGCGACAGCGTCCTGGACTGCACGGCCGGGCTGGCGGGCGACGCGTTCGTGCTGTCGTATGCCGCGGGCCCCGCGGGCCGCGTCGTCGCCCTCGAGAGCGAGCCGGTGCTGCACGCGATCGTCCGCGAAGGCCTGCGTTCGTACACGACGGGAATGGGCGATGCCGACGCCGCGCTTCGGCGAATCGAGCTGATCCGTTCCGATCATGCCGAGTATCTGTCATCCCTGCCGGAGAGAAGCGTCGATATCGTCTATTTCGATCCGATGTTCCGCATCCCGGTGCACGAATCGTCCAGCATGGAGCCGCTCCGCGGCGTCGCCAATCCGGATCCGCTCTCGCCCGAAGCCGTGCGCGAGGCGGCGCGCGTCGCGCGCCGCGCCGTCGTGCTGAAGGAAAACCGCGACAGCGGCGAGTTTGAGCGGCTCGGCTTCACCCGGGTCAAACCGAAGAAGACCTCTGCCATCGCATACGGGGTGATCCGCGTTGAACGTGATTGACCCGCGCACCGGCAAGCCCCGCCTGCTCGTCCTTGTCGGCCCGACGGCGGTCGGCAAGACGCGCTACAGCCTCGAGATCGCGCGCAGATGGAACGCCGAGATCATTTCGGGAGACTCGATGCAGGTGTACCGCGGCATGGACATCGGCACGGCCAAGATCAGGCCGGATGAGACGGAAGGCATCACGCACCATCTGATCGACATCAACGATCCCGAGGAGCCGTTCGCCGCCGCCGAATTCCAGAAGCTTGCGCGCGAACGGATCGAAGAGATCGCCTCCCGCGGCCGGCTGCCGTTCATCGTCGGCGGCACGGGTCTGTACATCGAGTCGCTCCTGTACGGCTTCGATTTTCCCGAGGCGCCGTCCGACGGGCGGATCCGCGCCGAATTGAAGCAATACGCCGAACGGCACGGCGCGGAAGCGTTGCACGAGCGGCTCCGGGCAATCGATCCCGGGTCGGCGGCGCGCCTGCATCCGAACGACGTGAAGCGCGTCATCCGCGCCCTGGAGATCGCGCTCGAGACGGGCGAGGCGATGTCGGCGAAGGTCGGCGGCTTCAGGGAGCGGCGGGAATCGCCGTACGCGTTCTGCCTGATCGGGTTGACGATGGATCGCGAAGTCTTGTATGATCGCATCAACAGGCGCGTCGACGAGATGGTCCTGGCGGGACTGGTCGATGAAGTGCGCAAGCTGCTTTCGCGCGGCGTGCCGCCGGACGCGACCTCGATGCAGGCGATCGGCTACAAGGAGATCGTGCCGCATCTCACCGAGGGCTTGCCGCTTGCGGAAGCGGTCGAGCGGCTGAAGCGCGATACGCGCCGCTACGCGAAGCGTCAGCTTTCCTGGTTCAGGCGCATGGACGGGATTGAATGGGTGGATGTGACGGACGATGGAAATTTTCTCGCCAATCTGGCAGCCATTCATGCTATAATAACAGGAAAGTTCAAGGATTAGCCCGAATATACATGTAACCAATCTTTTCGACGGGGGTACGGCCCATGAGCAAATCCATCAATATTCAGGATACGTTTCTCAATCATCTTCGCAAGGACAACGTTCCCGTGACGGTCTATCTGACGAACGGTTTCCAGATCCGGGGCGTCGTCCGGGCATTCGACAACTTCACGATCGTCATCGAGAGCGAAGGCCGTCAACAGATGATCTACAAGCACGCGATCTCGACCTTTACCCCGCAGCGCAGCATCTCGCTCATGCCGGATTCGGGAGCCGAATCCTGACGGAAGCGAAACTTTTTCACCGCCCGCGTCGTTAATTCAAATAACGGATCGACAAGGAGCAACCCGCCCCCTTGCGCCGCACCGGTGCGCCTGACGCGCCGGAGCGGCCGGCCGTGGGTTGTTCTTTTGTTTCCGTAAAATCGGGAAAGATAGAGAGAACAGGCATCAGGCTGAGGAGGGGAGTCTGCTGTGACGACCGAGCGAAACAGGAAACGTCCGTCCGAAGGCAAAACCGCCGGCAAGGCGGGCAGGAAACGCGGCGGACGGAGAAGGGGCGGACATTGGTTCGGCTGGTTTCTGGCCGCCGGAAGCCTGGCGGTAGTCTGCGCGGTGGTCGGCTATCTGCTGATCGTGCTGAACGGCGAACGGATTCTCGCGGAGAATCAGAAAGCGTTCGAATTCGCCGAGACGACGATCATTTACGACCGGGACGGCCGGGAAGCGGCCGCGCTGGCGACGGTCGAGAATCGGGAATATGTGGAGTTCGGCGATATACCGGAATTGGTGTACCGCGCGTTCATCGCGGTCGAGGACAGGCGGTTCTATGAGCACGAAGGCGTCGACATCTGGGCGGTCGGCCGCGCGATCGTGAAGGACATCATGGCGCGGAGCATGGTGGAAGGCGGCAGCACGATCACGCAGCAGCTTGCGAAGAACATGTTCCTCAGCCACGAGAAAACGTTCTTCCGCAAGGCGTCGGAAGCGTCGATCGCCGTGGCGCTCGAGAACAATCTGTCGAAGGACCAAATTCTGGAGCTGTACCTGAACCGGATCTATTTCGGCAGGGGCGCGCACGGCATTTTGGCCGCGTCCAAGCTTTATTTCGGCAAGGATGACCTGAGCAAGCTCGATGTATGGGAAATTGCGACGCTGGCCGGCATCCCGAAGGCGCCGAACGTGTACAACCCGATCAGCAGCCGCGAGCGGTCGCTGGAACGGATGGCCGTCGTCCTCTCGCTGATGGAGCAGCAGGGGCTGATCACGGCGGAGCAGGCGGAAGAAGCGAAGAAAAAAGCGGCCGGATACGAACCGCCGGAAGGCGAGTACGCGGGCGCGGCGGCGCAGAAATATCCGGCCTTCGTCGACTTTGTCGCGTCCGAAGCGGAAAGGGTGACGGGCCTGACGGAAGAAGAGCTGCGCGTCGGCGGGTACAGGATTTACACGACGCTCAACGCGGGCGCGCAGCGGATCGTCGAGCAGGCGTTCGCCGATCCGGACAACTTCGAGGAAAGCGCGGACGACCGGCTTGTCCAGGGCGCGATGGTCATCCTCGACCACCGGAACGGCGAGATCGAGGCGATGGCCGGCGGGCGCGAGTACCAGAACAAGGGGCTGAACCGGGCGGTGCAGCCGCGCCAGCCGGGTTCGGCGTTCAAACCGATCGCCGTATACGGTCCGGCGCTCGAGACGGGCGACTGGTTCCCGTGGTCGAGCCTTGCGGACGAGAAGCGGTGCTACGGCGATTACTGCCCGACCAACCCGGGCGGCAAGTACGCGGGTTCGATCCCGATGCGCCAGGCGCTCAAGGAATCGCGCAACGCTTCGACGGTCTGGCTGCTGAACGAGATCGGCGTCGACCGCGGCCTGGAATTCGCGAAGCGGCTCGGCATCGAACTGGACGCGGGCGACCGCAACCTCGCCATCGCCTTGGGCGGCCTGACGCGCGGGGTGACGCCGATGGAGATGGCGTCGGCCTACAGCGTGTTCGCGAGCGGCGGCGTCTCGGTCGATCCGCACGCCATCTTGCGCATCGAGGACCGGAAAGGCAAGGTGATCTACCAATACAAGGCGCCGGAAGCGAAGCGGCTCATCAAGCCGGAGACGGCCTGGTACATGACGGAAATGCTGCAGGCGGTGCTGGAGAAAGGCGGAACCGGCACGAAGGCGCGCATCAACCGCCCGGTCGCGGGCAAGACCGGAACGACCGAGCACGGCATTCCGGGCTTCAAGTCAAGCGCCAACCGCGACGTCTGGTTCGTCGGCTATACGCCGGAATGGACGGCCGCCGTCTGGATGGGCTATGACCGGACGGATGAGCAGCATGTGCTGAAGCGAGGCAGCTCGATGGCGGCGGCGCTGTTCGCCAAGGTGATGGGGGAAGCGCTGAAAGATGCGCCGGCGTCGTCCTTCACGAAGCCGGAAGGCGTGAAGACGGTCGCGAAGCCGCCGACCGTGGGCGGGTTCTCCGTCGTCTGGAGCGACGCGGAGCTCGGCGTCCGCCTGTCATGGTCGCGGCAGCAGGGCGATGGGCTGCTCTACCGTGTCTACCGCAAGGCGGAGAGCGAAGAAGGGTTCGAGCTGCTCACCGTGACGGAAAACACGACGGCGCTCGATCCGGCGGTGGAGCCCGGCGTCGCGTACGAATACTACGTGACCGCCTACGACAAGGAACACGCGATCGAGGGCGACAGGTCGACGATCCGCGGCGTCACGGTGCCCGATTCGGTCTGGACGGAACCCGATCTGCCGGACGGTTGGCCGGACGGAGAGCCTGACGGCGAGGATGGCGGCACCGGGCCGCTTCCCGGCGATGTCCTAGACCCCGATGGCGGCGGTGGCGAAGGCGGCCAGAACGGCGGGATCGGAACGATTCCCGATGGCGGATTGAACGGCGGCAATGAGGGCGAAGCGCCGGAGGGCGGCAATCCGGCGGGCGTCGGCGGCGGTCAGCCTGCCGAACCCGGCGCCGGCGAGCCGGAAGAGAGCGGAGCGGAAGAGCCGGCGTACGCGGACGGCGCGCCGGCCGGCTGACGTGCGGCGATGGCGGATTATTTCGCTGCGAACTGGTGATGAGCGGACAGATGTGGTAATCTTTTTTCATAAAGAGTCTCATCACATGCGGAAAGGTATCTTGCCATGAAACGTAAATTTTCGGACCGGGCCAACTGGCGGCGCATCCTGCGCAGAAGCTACAGTTGTCTCGCGCTGGACGGCGACGACTACCGCGGCCTGGTCACGTTCTATAGGATTCATGAGCTCCGCGAGCCGCTCTGGAAAGAATACAACGGACGAAGGCTGTGCCTTGCGAACCGGGGCTATCTGTGGATGCAGCATTTTCCGAAGGGAGAACATTTCGTTGTCACGACGATGTTCGACGACAAGGGCAAAGTCGTGCAATGGTACATCGACATCTGCAAAAACCAGGGCATGACCGACCAGAAAGTGCCGTGGTTCGATGATCTGTATCTGGACATCGTCGTGCTGCCGACCGGGGAAGTGTACCTCCTCGACGAGGACGAACTGGAGGAAGCGGTGAAGAACGGCGAAGTGTCGAAGCGCGACGCGGAGATGGCGCGCAAGACCGCCGAGCGGCTGCTGTCGATGATCCGGAACGGCCGGTTCCGCTATTTCACGCTCAGCCTCAGGCACCGCAAACAGCTCGCGGAACGGATCGTCGGGAAAGATCCGACATGAAGGCGGCGGGAGCGCCGGCCGTCCGCCGGCGGAAGCGCCGCGCCGGACTGCCGGCGCGGCTGCTCGGGGCGGCTCTGCTCGCCGTCCTCGCCTGCGCGGCGTGGGTCGCGTGGATCTGCTGGAAGATCGAATCGTTCGATCCGGTGCCGGAGCTGCCCGAATATGACGTGGGCATCGTGCTCGGGGCGGCGCTCTGGAACGGCGAGCCGAGCCCGGGTCTCAAGAAGCGGCTGGACAAGGCGTTCGAACTTTACCAGGAAGGCCGGTTCCGCTTGTTTCTCCTGACCGGCGGCTACGACCATCCGGGCTCCCGGCTGACGGAAGCCGAAGGGATGAAGCGCTATCTGGCCGCGCTCGGCGTGCCGGAAGACCGGCTGCTGCTCGAGCCCGAAGCGCGGAGCACCTACGAGAATCTGGCGTTCAGCCGGGCCGTCATGGACGAGGCAGGGCTTCGCACGGCGCTGATCGTAACGCACGATTTCCACGCGGCGCGGGCGCGGGAGGTCGCGCGCTGGCTCGGCTACGAGCAGCCGGGTTTCGCCGCCGCGGAGTCGTCCGTGCTGCCCGCTTCGCAGAAACATTTCCGGGAGGTTATGGCTTACACGAAGTGGAAGATCGACAGCGTGCTACTGCGCTTCGGCCTGCAAATTCCGGACCGTCCCGGATTGTGAGCCGCGCGGGCCCGCCGCGTCCGATTCTGCTAATATCTCGGGCCGCTTGCGAATAAGATGGATAAGGCATCAGGCGGACCGTCGACACCGTCCGGACAATCAGCGGAAGGATGGGATGTTCTTGATGAACGGACGCGCAGCAGCGGCGGGCGGCACGGGAGCGCCCAGACCTTCGCGGCAGATCAGCATCGTGCTCAGGCCCGCCGAGCCGGCCGCAACGCCCGCGGAACAGCCGTCAAGCGAAGTGGCGAAAGGGCTGGAGCCGGGTTCGCCGTTCGCCGAAATCCAGCGCGAGCTGGACGCGATGGTCGGCATGGAGAAGGTGAAGGCGCTCATTTACGAAATCTACGCGCTGCTCCATGTGTCCGGTCTGCGCGCGGCGGCGGGGCTGTCGGTCGGCTCGCAGGTGTACCACATGATTTTCCGCGGCAATCCGGGCACGGGCAAGACGACGATCGCGCGCATTGTGGCGAAGCTTTTTCAGAAGATGGGCGTGCTGCAGAAAGGGCACCTTATCGAAGTGGAGCGGGCGGATCTCGTCGGCGAATATATCGGGCATACGGCGCAGAAAACCCGGGATCTCGTGCGCAAGGCGCTCGGCGGCGTTTTGTTCGTGGACGAAGCGTACAGCCTCGCGCGCGGCGGCGAGAAGGATTTCGGCAAGGAAGCGATCGACACGCTCGTCAAGGCGATGGAAGACTACAAAAACCAGTTCGTGCTCATTCTCGCCGGCTATCCTGACGAGATCGACATGTTTCTGCTGTCCAACCCCGGCCTGCCTTCCCGTTTCCCGATCCGGATCGATTTTCCGGATTATACGGTCGATCAGCTCGTCAAGATCGCCGAACTGATGGCGAAGGAGCGGGACTACGAGATGCAGCCGCAGGCGGTCGCCAAGCTGCGCCAGCATCTCGCCGAGCAGAAGCGCGACTCGCTGTTCGCGTTCAGCAACGCGCGCTACGTCCGCAACGCGATCGAGCGGGCGATCCGCCACCAGGCGGTGCGGCTCCTCAATCTGTACGGGAGCGGCCAGCCCGGCAGGCAGGAGCTGATGACGATCCGGCCGGAAGATTTTCGCTGGGATGCGGAAGAGGCGTAAAGACACACCACACGATAAAGGAGCGTTGGCGGCATGACGACGCTGCATGAGACGACGGCGGATATCCGCGAACGGGCGATTCTGGTCAGCCTGGTGACGGACGGGATGAAGCGCGCCGGCGCCGATCCGGATTACTCGCTTCGCGAGCTTGTCGCGCTGGCCGAGACGGCGGGCGTCGAAGTGCTGACCGCGGTGACGCAAAGCCGCGAGGCTCCCGACCCCAGGTGGTTCATCGGCAAGGGGAAGGTGCAGGAGCTGCGCGCGGTGGCGCAGGAGCTCGGCGCGACGACGGCCATTTTCGATCAGGAGCTGTCCGGCGCGCAGGTTCGCAATCTGGAAGAGGGGCTGGACCTCAAAATCATCGACCGGACGCAGCTCATCCTTGACATCTTCGCCGGGCGGGCGAAGACGCGGGAAGGCATCATCCAGGTCGAGCTGGCCCAGCTCAGCTATTTGCTGCCGCGCCTCATGGGCCACGGCAAGAACCTGTCGCGTCTCGGCGGCGGCATCGGCACGCGGGGGCCGGGCGAGACGAAGCTGGAGACGGACCGCCGCCACATCCGCGAGCGGATCGCGGAGCTGAAGCGGCAGCTTGCGGAAGTGGTCCGCCACCGAAGCGTGCAGCGCGAGCGGCGGCGCAAGACGGGCGTTACGCAGGTCGCGCTCGTCGGCTATACGAACGCCGGCAAGTCGACGCTGCTCCGCGAGCTGACGAACGCGGACGTGTACGTCGAGAACCGGCTTTTCGCGACGCTCGATCCGACGTCGCGCGCCTGGACGCTGCCGGACGGCACGGAAGTCGTCCTGACGGACACGGTCGGCTTCATCCAGAATCTGCCCCACGAGCTTGTGGCCGCGTTCCGGTCGACGCTCGAGGAAGCGGCGGAAGCCGATCTCATCCTCCATGTCGTGGACAGCTCGTCGCCGTACCGCGAGGAGCAGATGGCGGTCGTCGACCGGATTCTGACCGAGCTCGGCGCGGGCGACAAGCCGCGGATCGTGCTGTACAACAAGATCGACCTGTGCGCGGAAGAGGAGCTGCAGCTTCTCCGGCGGGACGGGGACGCGCTGCTTGTGAGCGCGTTTTCGGCGGATGACCGGGTGGCGATCGGCCGCGCCGTGCAGGACAAGCTGACCGGCGAAATCCGCGCGTTCGCGATCCCGGCCGCGAGGGGCGATCTGATCGCCCTGGCGTACCGGATGGGCGAAATCGTCGACCAGACGGCCAGCGAAGACGGGGAGACGATGCGGATCGCGGTGCGGCTGAACAAGCGCGCATATGAGGTGAACGGGTACAGGTTGCAACCTTATGCGCAGTAGGCCGGGTCCCGGCTCTTTCCGGGCCCGGCTTTTTTTTCGGCTTTTTTCGGACCAAAGCGCGGCCCGCGTTTGAACACCGAAACGGAATTGTGCTTTAATGGGGCTGTTGGAAGCTGTCGATGGATAAGAGAAGCCCTGACGCGGCAGCTTCCCGTAAATCTGCAGCGATGGGATGGAGACGGATGATTCACGGCATCAGCAGCGAACTTCTCGCACTCTCCGAAGCGGTGGAGGAGCGGATCGGCCCGCGGCTCCGCGAGGCGGACCGGATCGCGGAACGGAACCAGTGGAAGGTGATCCGCGCGTTCCAGCGCCACAAGGTGAGCGATTTTCATTTGAACGGCTCGACCGGATACGGATACAATGACAGCGGACGCGAGGCGCTCGACCGGGTTTACGCCGACGTGTTCGGCGCGGAGGCGGCGCTGGTGCGTCCGCATTTCGCGTCCGGCACGCACACGATCTGCTGCGCGCTGTTCGGCGTGCTGAGGCCCGGCGACGAGCTGCTCTACATCACCGGGCGGCCGTACGACACGTTGCATAAGGTGATCGGCGAACCGGGGGATGGCAAGGGATCGCTGCGCGATTTCGGCATCCAATACAGAGAAGTGCCGCTCGCGGAAGGCGGGGGCGTCGATTGGGACGCCGCGCTGGAAGCGATCGGCGAGCGGACGCGCGTCGTTGCGATCCAGCGGTCGCGCGGCTACGACTGGCGCGCTTCGTTCACCGTGGCCGAGATTGGCGAGATGGTGCGCCGGGTGAAGACGCGCAAGCCCGACGTCATCGTGTTCGTCGACAATTGCTACGGCGAGTTCACCGAGGAGACGGAGCCGACGGAAGCCGGCGCCGATCTGATGGCCGGCTCGCTGATCAAAAATCCCGGCGGCGGGCTCGCGCTGTCCGGCGGATACATCTGCGGCAGGACGGATCTCGTGGAGAAGGCGGCCGGCCGGCTGACCGCGCCCGGGATCGGCGGCGAAGTCGGCGCGACGGTTGGCATGCAGCGCTGGATGTTCCAGGGATTTTTCCTCGCGCCGCATTTGGTGGGGCAGGCGGTGAAGGGGAGCATTTTTGCCGCGGCTGTGTTCGAGGAGCTGGGGTTCGTGACGAAGCCGCGCTGGAACGAACCGCGAACCGACCTGATCCAGGCCGTCCGGTTCGACTCGGCCGAATCGCTCATCGCCTTCGTGCAAGGCATCCAGCAGGCGGCCGCCGTCGACGCGCACGCCGTGCCGGAGCCCGGCGACATGCCGGGATATGAGCATCCCGTCATCATGGCGGCCGGCGCGTTCGTGCAGGGCGGCAGCCTGGAGCTTTCCGCCGACGCGCCGATCCGGGAACCGTACATCGCGTACATGCAGGGCGGGCTCACGTACGCCCACGCGAAACTTGGGGTTCTTTCCGCCTTGACACGGCTTGCCGAACGGTCTAACATTGTAATTAAACCTCACATTTCTTGACACGTTTTGTTCGTGTCGCTACAATGAACCCATATCACAAAAATTGGAAGGTTGATGCGGCATGGGTGACGAGATCCGCAGAAACATGGCGCTCTTCCCGATCGGCATCGTGATGAAGCTGACGGATTTGACCGCCCGTCAGATCCGCTACTACGAGCAGCACGGTCTGATTGTTCCGGCCCGGACTTCGGGCAACCAGCGTTTGTTCTCGTTCAACGATGTCGAGCGGTTGCTGGAGATCAAGGCTCTGATCGAGAAAGGCGTCAACATCGCCGGAATCAAGCAAGTGATGAATCCGGTTTCAAGAGAGTCGGAAGAAGCGACGGTCATTACGCCGCAGACAGAAAGCAAGCGCCGGGAGCTCACGGATCTGCAGCTCCACCGGCTGCTCAAGCAGCAGTTGCTCGAACGCCGTCCCGGCAGGACATCGCTCATCCAGGGCCAGTTGTCCAGGTTCTACAACAATAAACCTTAATCGCGGCAAGGAGAGGATAAGATGGGCTACACCAAGGAGGACATCCTGCGCATCGCGCAGGAGCAGAACGTCCGGTTCATCCGGCTGCAATTCACGGATCTGCTCGGGACGATCAAGAATGTGGAAATTCCGCTGAGCCAGCTCGAGAAGGCGCTTGACAACAAGATGATGTTCGACGGTTCCTCGATCGAGGGCTATGTCCGGATCGAGGAGTCCGACATGTATTTGTATCCCGATCTCGACACGTGGGTCATCTTCCCGTGGGTGACGGAAGATCGGGTCGCCCGCCTGATCTGCGACATCTATATGCCGGACGGCACGCCGTTCGCCGGCGATCCGCGCGGCATTCTGAAGCGGGTGCTGAAGGAGGCGGAGGAGCTCGGCTTCTCCACGATGAACGTCGGTCCGGAGCCGGAGTTTTTCCTGTTCAAAACCGACGAGCGCGGCAACCCGACGAACGAAGTGAACGACCAGGGCGGCTATTTCGACCTCGCGCCGACCGATCTCGGCGAGAACTGCCGCCGGGAAATCGTGCTCACCCTCGAGGAGATGGGCTTCGAGATCGAGGCTTCGCACCACGAAGTCGCGCCCGGCCAGCACGAGATCGACTTCAAGTACTCCGACGCGGTGACGGCGGCGGACCGGATCCAGACGTTCAAGCTCGTCGTCAAGACGGTCGCGCGGCAGCACGGCCTGCATGCGACGTTCATGCCGAAGCCGCTGTTCGGCATCAACGGTTCGGGCATGCACTGCCACGTCTCGCTGTTCCGCGGCGGGGAGAACGCGTTCTACGACCCTGACGATCCGCTCGGCCTGAGCGATGTCGCGCGCTGGTTCATGGCCGGCGTGCTGTATCACGCCCGCGGGTTCGCGGCCGTGACGAACCCGACGGTCAACTCTTACAAGCGGCTTGTGCCCGGCTATGAAGCGCCGAACTACGTCGCCTGGTCGGCGAGCAACCGCAGCCCGATGGTGCGCATTCCGGCGTCGCGGGGCCTCAGCACGCGGATCGAAGTGCGCAATCCCGACCCGGCGGCCAATCCGTATCTGTGCCTTGCGGTCATGCTCAAGGCCGGTCTTGACGGCATCAAGAACCGGATGAGGCTCCCGGCGCCGACGAACCGGAACATCTATGTCATGACCGAGGAAGAGCGGCTCGAGGAAGGCATCCAGATGCTGCCCACGAGCCTGCGCGAAGCGCTGGACGAGTTGATCCGCAACGAAGTGATCTGCGAGGCGCTGGGGGACCACGCATTGTCCCATTTCTACGAGCTGAAGGAAATCGAGTGGGACATGTACCGGACGCAAGTCCACCAGTGGGAGCGCGATCAGTACTTGACGCTGTATTGATCCATATCTTGGGGAAAACGGGAAAGACCCCCGCCTGGCCAGCCGCCGGGCGGGGGTCGGTTTTTCAGGCGGCAACCATGGCAAAACAACGGTTCCCGGTTCCGTCGGGCCGTTGCGGCGCGCGCCTGCGCGAAGTGAAATCGGGGCTGTCCGCAAGTCACCGTCCGAACGCGGCTTGCGATCAGCCCCTTTGATTCAGCTAGCGGATGCTGCGGAACAATCCGATGACCTTGCCGAGAATTGTAACGTGCTTCAGCCGGATCGGCTCCATCGCCGGATTCTCGGGCTGCAGCCGGATATGGTCGCGCTCCTTGTAGAACGTCTTGACGGTCGCCTCGTCGTCTTCCGTCATCGCAACGACGATGTCGCCGTTCTGCGCCGTCTGCTGCTGGCGCACGATGACGTAGTCGCCGTCGTGGATGCCGGCCTCGATCATGCTGTCGCCCTTCACCGAGAGCATGAACACCTCATGGTCGCCGGTGAAGTGGGCGGGAAGCGGGAAATACTCTTCGATGTTCTCCGTCGCCGTGATCGGCACGCCGGCCGTTACCTTGCCGACGACCGGGACGCGGGTGATGGCAAGCGGGAACGGAAGCCGATCCTCGTTCTCGTCATCCAGAATTTCGATCGCGCGCGGCTTGGTCGGATCGCGGCGGATGAGCCCTTTCTTCTCCAGCCGATCCAGGTGCCCGTGGACGGTCGAGCTGGAAGCAAGGCCGACGGCTTCACCGATCTCCCGGACGGAAGGAGGATAGCCTTTCTCCCGGACTTCCCGTTTGATGAACTCCAGTATGGCTTGCTGGCGATTGGATATTCTGGACACGGCATTCACTCCATAAGTTCATTGGTTACACCAAATTATAACACAGAACCCGAGTTCGCACAAACATTCGTTCCCGAAAACACAGGTTCGCATGTTCGGAGCGGCTTCCGCGAAATTCGAACAAACATTCCCGGAACAAATGTTCTGAGAATGGTTGACGGCAAACAAGTGTTCGTGTTAAGATTGGATCACAAAACGAGAACAGTTGTTTGGGGTGTGTGCCATGATGTATGTGAGCGAATGCCGAACCTATCCTTCGATCCGGGAGCGCCGCCCGCGCTCCGGCGGACGGATTTCCGCGATCCGCGGGGAACGGATCACCTTCATACGTTATGCCGCAGCCATGCTGTTCATCGTATTCGTCAGCGTCGGTTTCATGATCGTGGGGACCGGCGCGTCGGAACGGACGCCCGCGGAACCGGCGCCTTCGGAATCGGTTGTGTTCGTGGCGGCCGGCGAGACGCTGTGGGAGATCGCCGCGGCGAACAAGGCGGAAGGGATGGATACGCGCCGCGCCGTATACGAGATCAAGAAGCGCAACGGTCTGGACGGCAGCGTGATTCGGACGGGACAGCAGCTCATCATCCCCGATTGGTCCGGCCGCTGATCCGGTTTTGCGGCGGAGGACGGGAGCGTCCTTGTCCATGCAGCAATAGAGACGGAGAGTTGGCCCCGGGAACGGTTCGCGCCGTTTTCCGGGGCTGTCTGTGTTCGCCGCGTACTACGAATCGCCTCCCGGGAATGACGCGGCAAGCCGTTTTTGCCTGTTGTCCGCTTGACAACGATCCGGCCGGGATGTCAAAGTAAGGTGTGGTATGTCAGGGGGATGGGAGGCACGCGGGGGATGGACAAATTGACGGCGCGCATCAACGAGCTCGCGCGCAAGCACAAGTCCGTCGGTCTTACGCCGGAAGAGGCGGCGGAACGGGACGAGCTGCGCAGACAATATCTTGCGCGCTTCCGGAGCAATTTGAAGCAGCAGCTCGACGCAATCCGCCGGGCGGATGACACCGGCGGCGCAATCAAGCATTAGGAGACAAAAGGGGGAGCTGGCATGTCCCGCTCTTGGGAACGGAAAGTCCGCAAGGCTACGGAACAGTTGAACAAGCGGCGCAAGAAAGCCGGGCTGAAAGCCGTCGCTTCGCCGGCGGCGATGACGGACCGGTACAGAGGACGCAATTATCTGTTGCCGGCGCTCCTGATCCTGTTCATCGGCTTCTATATTTATATGATGACGATTCCCGCGGGCGATTCGAACCTGTCGAGCCCGGCAGAGTCGCCGGTCTTCTGGCTGACCATCGCGAGCTATCTGGCGCTGGCGGCGCTGTTCTGGTTCCGTCGGCCCTATCTGCTGGTGGGGAAAGATTTCGTCGGCACGCGCCGGTTCACCGGCGACAAAACGCTGACGGCGAGCGCGATCAAGGCGATCACCATCATTCGGCCGGGATATGTCATCATCGAGCCGAAGAAAGGCGGCAATTGGGTATTCTCGCGGGTGCTGAACCGGTATCCGATCGACGAGATGGCCGATCGGCTGCAGCGGTTCGCGCATGACAACCGCATTCCATACGAAGAGAAAAAGAAATGACGACGGGAGAGAAACCGGATGGCCAAACTCGCGGTACTGTTCGATCTGGATGATACGTTGCTGTGGGACGAGCGCAGCGTGAAGGAGGCGTTCGAGGCGGTCTGCCGGTACGCGCGGGAGCGGACCGGCGCGGACCCGGACAAGCTTGAGCAATCGGTCCGGCGCGAAGCGCGCGCGCTGTATGAATCGTACGAAACCTGGCCGTTCACCCAGCGGATCGGCATCAACCCGTTTGAAGGGCTGTGGGCGCGTTTCCGCGAGGGAGAGCAGGAGGAGTTCCGCAAGCTGGAGGCGCTCGCGCCGGCCTATCGCCGCGAATCGTGGATCCGCGGCCTGCGCGGCATCGGCATCGAGGACGAGCGGCTCGGCGAAGAGCTGGCCGAACGGTTCCCGGCTGAGCGCCGGGCGCGGCCGTTCGTATACGACGAGACGTTCGAAGTGCTGGACCGGCTGCGCGGCCGCTACAAGCTGCTGCTGCTCACCAACGGATCGCCCGATCTGCAGCGCGAGAAGCTGGCCGGCGTGCCGGAACTCGCGCCGTACTTCGATCATATCGTCATCTCGGGCGAATTCGGCGACGGCAAGCCCGCGGCGTCGATCTTCCGCCATGCGCTGGCGCTGCTCGGCATCGGGCCGGTGGACGCCGTCATGGTCGGCGACAAGCTGACGACCGACATCCTTGGCGCGAACACGGTCGGCATCGACTCGGTATGGATCAACCGGCACGGCCTTGTACGGTCCGGAGAGATCGAACCGGCTTACGAGATCCGGTCGCTGCGCGAATTGCCGGCGTTGCTCGAGAGGCTGTAAGCAATGACGAAGCCTTCCGCCCGCAGCGGAAGGCTTCTGTCAAGTACGATCGAATCAGACTTTCTGGAATTCCGGATCTTCGTAAGGATGGGCGATCCAGCCTTCCGTCTCGATGAACAGACGGACGGCGACGATTTGACGATTTTCCATGAGCGTGAAGTAATGCGGATTGCCTTCCGGAACGGAGATGACATCGCCCGCTTCCAGCTCGACGTCGAAATAGCCGACTTCCGGCTTGCCCTTGATGATGAAGATGCCTTTGCCGGCCACGATGGCGCGGACTTCGTCTTCCGTGTGCGTATGCACCTGTTCGAACTTCTTCAGCAGTTCTTCCAGGTTGGGCGTGGCGTCGGACAGGGCGACGATGTCCCACGTCCGGTAGCCGCGGCGGCCGGCGAGATCGCGGATTTCCGCGTCGTACGCCTGAAGGATTTCGTTCTTCTCCTCGTCGCTCAGCACGAATTTCTCCCGCAGATGTTCCGGCAGCCTGGACGTGTCCCAATGTTCGTAGAGGACACCTTGTCCGTTCAGAAATTCGCGCACTTTCTCCTCGCCGCTGATTCTTTCGTTGGTGTTGCGGATGCGAATCTCGGCCATATTAATCCCTCATTTCCAATAGGATTTATCAATCATTAACTTTTATTATACACGACTACAGCCCGTTTGTCGATGGGTCCGGACCACTCAAACCTATCAGCCGTTTTCCATTATGCGCAAATGACCGCAGCCAGCTTGCCGGACAAAAAAAAGAGCCGCGACTGCGGCTCTCCGGTCCGGATCAGGTGTTCACCGTAATCGTGGAAGACGGAGCGTAGTTGATGATTTCCAGCACGACCGGGGTTCCGGCGAGAATGGGCTCTCCGCCCGCGGGCACATCGATCGTGAGCGAACCGGCGGGCCCGGGCGTATAGTTCGTGAGGTCCTGCATTTGCAGCACGCCGTTGACGTACACGTTATACAGGCTGTTGTTGACCGCCAGCGCGGGCAGATCGGTTGCCTGCGCCCCCGTGTCGTCAAAGAAGTCGTCGACGTTAATGGTCAGGGTAGTGCCCGGGTCGGTTTCGGCGGCCGTGACATGGAAAAACTTTTGCGGCTCAGGGCCCGTTTCCACCGTCGACGTCGCTTCTATCCGTATTTTCATGAGTTGCAGCGGCATGGTCCAACCCCTCCTTGTCGAATACACTAAATCGTATTCGGACTCCATGCCGGCGGATTGGACAAATCATCCGCCGCGCACGCCTATTTTCCCCGCGTCACCTGAAATCCGACGGATTCCAGAATGATCGGGGTCCCCTTGAGGATGCTCTGCCCCGTGGCCACGATGGTCAGCTTGTCGGCATCCGCCTTGAACAGTTTCCCCTCCTGCAAGACGCCGTTCACGTACAAATTGAAATAGCCGTCTTGTCCGAAATCCATGAATCCGGAGGCCGGCTCTCCGGCATCGTCCGAAAACTGGCCGGGATGCAGGACCAGGCTGTCGCCGGTCAGGCGGATATCTTCGGGAGCTTCAAAAAAATAACGCTTTACCACGGGACGAACCCTGAACGGGGCGATGGAGCGGATGGTTCGTTTTCCGGAGTTTCGTCTGGACCGTCCGGCGCGCCGACGTTGCGATCCTTTCGCCGAAGCTTTGCCGCGGCTGTACTTGCAATGGCATGTGCATTTGCATTTGCAATGGCATGTGCATTTGCTCCGTTTCGTCATCGAGCCCACCTCCGTGGACCAAATTCCGTTGTCCGCTGTTATCCCAATGTATGTCACGACCGCGATGACGGGATGGGCAGCTGACGCGGACGCGGCGCGGTTTCTTCGCGTCGGCGGATCGCGCGAATCGGGCCCGGCTCCGGACTTTTCTTGCGTATGGCATTCTGCTAGAATAAGGGATAACTTTTTGCGGCGGAAGGTGTGCGCATGTCGAAACCGACCCTTCAGGAAGCGATGAAACATCGCATTCTCATATTGGACGGCGCGATGGGGACGATGATCCAGCAGGCGAATCTGACCGCGGCCGATTTCGGCGGGGAAGAGCTGGAAGGCTGCAACGAGATACTCGTCCTGACGCGCCCGGATGTCATTCGCGGCATTCACGAAGCGTATCTCGAAGCCGGCGCGGACATCATCGAGACGAACACGTTCGGCGCGACGAGCGTCGTGCTGTTCGAATATAACATCGCGGACAAGGCGCGCGAGATCAATCTCGCGGCTGCGCGGCTTGCGTCGGAGGCTGCCGCGAAGTTCTCGACGCCGGACAAGCCGCGGTATGTCGCCGGCTCGTTGGGCCCGACGACGAAGACGCTCTCCGTGACGGGCGGCGTCACGTTCGACGAGCTGGCCGACAGTTATTATGTCCAGGCGCTGGCCCTGATCGAAGGCGGCGTCGACGCGCTGCTTATTGAGACTTGCCAGGACGCGCTCAACGTAAAGGCGGCGGGCATCGGCGTGAACCGGGCGTTCGAAGAAGCCGGCCGCAAGCTGCCCGTCATGATCTCCGGCACGATCGAGCCGATGGGGACGACGCTGGCGGGCCAGAACATCGAATCGTTCTATATCTCGCTCGAACACCTGGAACCGATCTCGGTCGGTCTCAACTGCGCGACCGGGCCGGAGTTCATGCGCGACCATCTCCGCAGCCTCGCGTCCATCGCGAAGACGGCGGTAAGCTGCTACCCGAACGCCGGCCTGCCCGACGAGAACGGCCATTATCACGAGACGCCGGAATCGCTCGCGAAGAAGATGGAGCAGTTCGCGCGCGAAGGCTGGCTCAACATCGCGGGCGGCTGCTGCGGCACGACGCCGGCGCATATCCGGGCGCTCGCCGAGACGCTCGCTCCCTACAAGCCGCGCACGGAGACCGGGGACCATCCGCCTGCCGTCTCCGGCATCGAGACCGTGTACATCGAACCGGAGAACCGGCCGTATTTCGTCGGCGAACGGACGAACGTGCTCGGCTCGCGCATGTTCAAGCGGCTGATCGCGGAGGGCAAGTACGAGGAAGCGGCGGAGATCGCACGCGCCCAGGTGAAGAACGGCGCGCACGTCATCGACGTCTGCCTGCAGGATCCGGACCGCGACGAGCTGGCCGACATGACCCGGTTCCTCGAGCAGGTCGTGAAGAAGGTGAAGGTGCCGCTCGTCATCGACACGACCGATCCGCGGGTGATCGAGGCGTCGCTCAAATACTCGCAGGGCAAGGCGATCATCAACTCGATCAACCTCGAGGACGGCGAGGAGAAATTCCGGCGCGTCGTCCCGCTCGTGAAGCGGTACGGCGCCGCGGTCGTCGTCGGCACGATCGACGAGCGCGGCCAGGCGATCGCGCGCGAAGCGAAGCTGGAAGTGGCGCGGCGGTCGTATGACCTGCTTGTGAACAAGTACGGTCTGCAGCCGGAGGACATCATTTTCGACCCGCTCGTCTTCCCGGTCGGCACCGGCGATGAGCAGTACATCGGCTCGGCGAGAGAGACGATCGAAGGCATCCGGCTCATCAAGCGGGAGATGCCGCGCTGCCAGACAATCCTCGGCATCAGCAACGTCTCGTTCGGTCTGCCGCCGGCGGGGCGCGAGGTGCTCAACTCCGTATTTCTCTACGAATGCACGAAGGCGGGGCTCGACTACGCCATCGTGAACACGGAGCGGCTCGAGCGCTACGCCTCGATTCCGGAGCATGAGCGAAAGCTCGCCGAGGCGCTCATCTACGAGACGAACGACGAGACGCTCGCCGCGTTCGTCGCCGCGTTCCGCGACAAGACCGTCGAGAAGAAACAGAAGAACACGGCGAATCTCACGCTGGAAGAGCGGCTCGCAAGTTACGTGGTCGAAGGATCGAAGGACGGCCTGTACGCCGACCTCGACGAGGCGCTGACGAAGTACGCGCCGCTCGACATCATCAACGGTCCGCTCATGCGCGGCATGGAGGAAGTCGGCCGGCTGTTCAACAACAACGAGCTGATCGTCGCCGAGGTGCTGCAGAGCGCCGAAGTGATGAAGGCGTCCGTCTCGTATCTCGAGCCGCACATGGAGAAGACCGAGACGAGCGTCAAGGGCAAAATCATGCTCGCGACCGTCAAGGGCGACGTGCACGACATCGGCAAAAACCTCGTCGAGATCATTCTGTCCAACAACGGGTACGAGATCGTCAACCTCGGCATCAAGGTGGCGCCGGAGACGATCATCGAGGCGCAGCGGCGGGAGAACGCCGACATCATCGGCCTGTCCGGTCTGCTCGTCAAGTCGGCGCAGCAGATGGTGACGACGGCGCAGGACCTGAAAGCCGCCGGCATCGACACGCCGATCCTCGTCGGCGGCGCGGCGCTCACGCGCAAGTTCACGAAGACGCGCATCGCGCCGGAATACGACGGGATCGTGCTGTATGCGAAGGACGCGATGAACGGCCTCGAACTGGCGAACAGGCTGATGGATCCCGAAGCGCGCCGCGAGCTGGAGGCGGAGCATCGCGAGCTGAGAGCGTCGCTGGCCGAAGCGCGCGAAGGCGAACAGGATGAAACGGCCCCGGCGCAGGTCCGTTCGAACGTGTCGCAGGACGCGCCCGTGTTCACGCCGCCGGATTTCGAGCGGCGTGTGCTGCGCGACATTCAGGTCAGCCAGATCGTGCCGTACATCAACATGCAAATGCTGCTCGGCCACCATCTCGGCCTGCGCGGCACCGTCGCCGACCTGCTCGCCGCGGGGGATGAGAAGGCGGTGCAGCTCAAGGAAGCGGTGGACGCGCTGATCCGCGAAGCCGCGGAGAAGCAGACGCTCCGGCTCGACGCGATGTACCGTTTCTTCCCGGCGCAATCGGACGGCAACGACATTCTGATTTACGATCCGGCGGGCAGCGGAGCGGTTATCGAACGGTTTTCGTTCCCGCGCCAGCGCACCGCGCCGTACCTGTGCCTGGCCGATTTCCTGAAACCGGTGGAGAGCGGCGTCATGGATGTTGTCGGTTTCCTCGTCGTCACGGCCGGGCGCGGCGTGCGCCCGCAGGCGGAGGAAGCGAAGGAGCGGGGCGACTATTTCCGCTCGCACGCGCTGCAGGCGCTCGCCCTCGAGACGGCGGAAGGGCTCGCGGAGCGCGTCCACCAGATGATGCGCGACGTTTGGGGATTCCCGGACCCGCCGGAGATGACGATGAAGCAGCGGTTCGCCGCCCGCTACCAGGGCATCCGGGTGTCGTTCGGCTATCCGGCGTGCCCGAATCTGGAAGACCAGGCGAAGCTGTTCGCCCTGATGAAGCCGGAGGACATCGGAGTAGAACTGACGGAAGGCTTCATGATGGAGCCGGAGGCGTCGGTCAGCGCGATGGTGTTCGCGCATCCGGAAGCCCAATATTTCAACGTGGACAAATGACGGACGAATCCCTCGCACATGGCCGTGCGGGGGATTTCGCGATTGTTCGGCCGAGTAGCCGTGACGGCGATCGGCCACACTGGATACGGGAATGGAGGTGCGACGGATGGAACTGACCATGCTCGGCACGGCGGCCGGCCGGCCAATGGAGGGCCGGAACGTGACGGCGGCGGCGCTCGCGATGCCGCCGCGGCGCGGCACGTTCTGGCTGTTCGACTGCGGCGAAGGGACGCAGCATCAAATGCTGCGCGCCGGCCTCAAGCTCGGCAAGCTGGAGCGGATCTTCGTGACGCATCTGCACGGCGACCATATTTTCGGGCTCCCGGGCCTGCTCGGCAGCCGCTCCTCCATGGGCTGCGAAGAGCCGCTCACGGTGCACGGCCCGCATGGCATCCGGCACTGGCTCGAGACGACGTTCGGCGTCACGGAATCCCATATTCATTACAAGCTTGAGATTCACGAGATCGGCGGCGACGAAGGCGTCGTCTACGAAGACGGGGAGTTCACGGTCAAGGCCGCGCCGCTGAACCATCGGATCGCCTGCTACGGCTACCGGATCGAGGAGCGGCCGAGGCCGGGCAAGCTGGACGCCGCGAAGCTCGCGGAGCTTGGCGTGCCGCAGGGGCCGCTGTACGCGCGGCTCAAGCGGGGCGAGGACGTGACGCTGCCGGACGGCCGCGTCATCCGCGCCGCCGACGTCACCGGACCGCCGATTCCGGGCAGGGTCATCGCCATCCTCGGCGACACGACGCCGTGCGAAGCGGCGGTCAGGCTCGCCGAAGGCGCCGACCTGGTCGTGCATGAAGCGACGTTCGAGGCTTCGCTTTCCGGCAAGGCGGCCGAATACGGGCACAGCACGACGGCGGAAGCGGCGCGGACCGCCCGCGACGCGCATGCCGCGCGGCTGCTGCTCACGCATTACAGCGGCCGCTACCGGGACGAAGACTTGCCGCGGCTGGAGGCGGAAGCCCGCGAAATCTTCCCGACATCCGCCGCGGCGCGCGATCTCCTCACCGTTCATCTGCCGCACAAGCGGAGATCATAAGGTGGGATGGCGATCGTCACCGGTCACACCGCGGCGCAGACCGGTGTGCGGACCGCGGTGCAGATCGAAACGTCAATCCCCGGAACCGCGCTGATGCTTCGCCTCGTCCCGGATTTCGGAGCGAAGATTCTCGAGGCTTTCGCGCCGCCGCTCGTTCTTCGCTTCGATCCGGCTCCGCTCTTCGCCGCCGATCTCGCCCGCGTGCTCGTCGAGATAATCCTCCGCTTCCCGCATGTTGCGGATCGTGTTCGAGATCGCCCGCTGAATGCGGGGCACGTTGTCCTCGCGGTTGTCCGGTTTGGCCATGGCTGTATCACCTCGCAGCGACAAAATGTTCGCCGCCATTGCGGCGGTGCATGGATTTACGCAAATAGGATGGATCGCGCGCCGGCCGCTTATGACGCGGGCGCGGCGGAATCGGCGGGAAGGCGGGCCAAACGTTGGCACAAGGCGGGAGACCGGGACGGGCCGGCGCAGACGGCTGAATTCTTGATTTTCAAATCGTCGACCCCGGGAAGCAAATCAACGACACGCGCGCGGGCGAAGCGTTGCAGGGCGAACATATATTCTGGTACAATGGAATAAATGCGTTAGGCCAGGGAGCAGATGCCATGAACCGCTTGACCGGCAAATTCGACAATCTGGACGAATGGCTGAACGATCTCCGCAGCCGCCCCGAGATCATGAACAACGTCACCCATTGGGAGACAATCCCGGCGCGCGAAGCGGTGTACGCGCCGCTGCCGCGCGGACTGCATCCCAAGCTGGAAGCGGCGCTCCGCGCGAAGGGCATCGACCGGCTCTATTCCCACCAGGCATCGGCCTTCGAAGCCGTGCGCGCCGGCCGGAACATCGTGACGGTCACGCCGACCGCCTCCGGCAAGACGCTCTGCTACAACCTGCCCGTCCTGCAGGCGCTGCTCGAGGACGACAGCGTGCGGGCGCTCTACCTGTTCCCGACGAAGGCGCTCGCGCAGGATCAAGTCGCCGAACTGCAGCAGCTCGCCGATTTGATGGAAGCGGACATCAAGACGCATACCTACGACGGCGACACGCCGCCGACCGTCCGGCAGGCGATCCGGAACGCGGGGCACATCGTCGTGACGAACCCGGACATGCTGCACGCCGCCATCCTGCCGCACCATACGAAATGGGTCAAACTGTTTGAGAACGTGAAATATATCGTGCTGGACGAGCTGCACGCCTACCGCGGCGTCTTCGGCAGCCACGTCGCGAACGTCATCCGGCGGCTCCGGCGGATCTGCCGGTTCTACGGCTCGAACCCGATCTTCCTCTGCGCGTCGGCAACGATCGACAATCCCGGCGAACACGCGGAACGGCTCATCGGCGACAGCGTGCGGGTGATCGACAACAACGGCGCGCCGTCGGGCGAGAAGCATTTCATCTTCTACAACCCGCCGGTCGTCAACCAGCAGCTCGGCATCCGGAAGAGCAGCGTGCTCGAGACGCAGCGGCTTGCCGCGATGCTGCTCCGCCAGGGCGTGCAGACGATCGTCTTCGCCCGCAGCCGCGTCCGGGTCGAGATTCTGCTCACCTATCTGCAAGACGCGGTGAAGCAGCTTCCCGGCGGCAAGCAGATCCGGGGCTACCGCGGCGGCTATCTGCCGAAGCTCCGGCGCGAGATCGAACGGGGGCTCAGAAACGGCGAAATTCTCGGCGTCGTCAGCACGAACGCGCTTGAGCTCGGCATCGACATCGGGCAGCTTCAGGCGTGCGTCATCAACGGCTATCCGGGCACGATCGCGAGCACCTGGCAGCAGTCGGGCCGGGCCGGCCGGCGGCACGGAACCGCCGTGACGTTTCTCGTCGCGAGCAGCAACCCGCTCGACCAGTACGTGATCCGGAATCCGGCGTTCTTCCTCAACCGGCCGCCGGAGCGCGCCCTCATCCATCCCGACAACCTGCTCATCCTGATCGACCACGTGAAATGCGCGGCCTACGAGCTGCCGTTCGAGCAGGGCGAGACGTTCGGCGGCGAGCGGCTCGAGGACATGCTCGAATTTCTCGTCGAGGAGCAGGTGCTCCACCGGGTGAAGGACCGCTGGTACTGGATGGCGCAGTCGTTTCCGGCGAACAACATTTCGCTCCGCTCGGCGGCGCAGGAGAATTTCGTCATCATCGACATGACGGACGGCAGCCGCGTCATCGGCGAAGTCGACCGGTTCAGCGCGCCGACGCTCATCCACGAGGAAGCGATCTATATCCACGAAGGCGTGCAGTATCAGGTGGAGAAGCTGGACTACCCGGAGAAAAAAGCGTACGTCCGCGAAGTGAACGTCGACTATTTCACCGATGCGAACATGGCCGTGGAACTGAAGGTGCTCCATGTCGACCGGGAAGCGGAGAAAGGCGGCATCGTGCGGCAATTCGGCGAAGTGACGGTGAACGCGCGGCCGACCATTTTCAAAAAAATCCGCCTCCGCACCCACGAGAACATCGGTTCCGGACCGATCCACCTGCCCGAAGAGGAACTGCACACGAGCGGCTACTGGTTCTCGTTCAGCGAGGAAGCGGCGGCGCGCCTCGGAGCGCACGCGATGCAGAGCGCGCTCCTCGGCATCGCCAACGTGCTCGTCCATATCGCGCCGCTCTACCTGATGTGCGACCCGTTCGACATCCGCGTCTATCCGCAGGTGAAGTCCGTCCACATGAAGCGGCCGACAATCTACTTCTACGACCGCTATCCCGGCGGCATCGGCCTTTCCGAGCGGCTGTTCGAAGTGCACGACGAACTGCTCGAACAAGCGAAGCAGCTCATCCGCGGCTGCACCTGCCTGAGCGGCTGCCCGGCCTGCGTCGGGCCGATCGAGGAGGTCGGCATTCTCGGCAAGAGCCAGGCGCTGCAGCTGCTCGAAGAAGCGGCGGTGAAGGCGCCATGAGCAGCCTGCGCGAGCGGATGAACCGGCTGCGCGGATCGGGCGGCGCGCAGACGGCAGGAGGGGCGGCGGGTCTGCAGGGGGCGGAGGATCGGCAACCGGAAATCGGGAATCGGCACCCTCCGGAAACGGACAATCAGCCTTCGGAGCCTGGTGTTCCCCGGCATGCGGACGCCGACAGCCCGCCGCTCGAGCCGGCGTGGACGGCGCTCGGCGTGACGCGCCTCGTCAACGACGCCGGCGAATGCCTCATCCGCCGGATCGCCTATCCGCTCAGTCACCGGCACGGCTGCCACCGGCTCGACGAGCTGGCCGAATGCGCGCCCGCGCTGGAAGCGCTGTGCAGCGGCGGCATGAGCGTCGCGCCCGCGCCGAAAGCGGAACGGATCCTGTTCCTCGACCTGGAGACGACGGGCCTCGGCGTCGGCGCCGGCAACGTGCCGTTCATGACCGGCATCGCATACGTGGAAGGAAGCCGCTTCATCATCGAGCAGATGATGATCCGCCACCCGGCGGAAGAGCGCGCGATGCTCGAAGAACTGCGCCGGAAGCTGGAGGAGCGCCCATATCTGGCTACCTACAACGGCCGGACGTTCGACTGGCCGCTCCTGAAAGGCCGGTTCATCCTGAACGGATTCGGCCGCGGCGCGGCGGCGGAGCCGCGTCATCTCGACTTTCTCCATCCTTCGCGCAGCATCTGGCGCAACACGCTCGCTTCGCTCCGGCTGAGCCATGTCGAAGAAGAGCGGCTCGGCATCGCCCGATCAGGCGACGTGCCGGGCTCGATGGCGCCCGCGATCTATTTCCGGTTTCTGCAGGACGGGGATCCCGAACCGCTGGGCGGCGTGTTCCGCCACAACGAGCTGGACATGCTGTCGCTCGCGTGCCTCGCGGTCCGGTTCGGCCGGCTGCTGTCCGGCGGCCTCGGCCGGCATGTGCCGCTGCCGGAGGAAGACGAGGAGCTGCTGCGCACCGGGCTGTGGCTCGACCGGATGGGACGGGCGGATGAAGCGGAAGCGCTGTTCGAGCGGCTGGCCGGCCGGGAGACGGCGGGGCCGTGGTGCCTTCCGCTGGCAGCACGCGACAAGAAATGTGGAAATTGGCGGCGCGCTGTGCTATTGTGGCAGAAGGCGGCGCATGCCGCCGAACGCCAGGGGTGGGCTTCGGGCGAAGCGCACATCGAGCTGTCGATGTATTACGAACATCGGGCGAAAGACTACGAACAGGCGCTCCGCTACGCGTCGGCCGCGCTTGAGCTCGCCGCGCGGCGGGCGTCCCTCGGCCGCTTTGACGCGAAGAAGCGCGCGGAGCAGGCCGCGATCCGCAGACGGATCGAGCGGCTGACGAAGAAGGCGGGGCGGATCGAAGCCTGACGACATATTGCGCCCGCATGATCGCTGCCCGAAGCGGTGACGCGGCTTCAAACGAACTTACGGAACGAAAGAGGAATGACCATGCCGGAATGGCCGGAAATGGAACATTATCGCAGACTGCTCATGGAACGGATCGGCGGACAGCGGATCACCGGGGTGGAGATCGAGCGTCCGCAATCGATCAATGTCGACCCGGAAGAATTCGCGCGCGAGACGATCGGTTCGGCCGTCTGGTACGTCGAGCACCGGGGCAAATACCTTATCTTCCATCTCGACAACGGCAAGCGGCTGCTGCTGCATCTGATGGTCGGCGGCTCGATCTTCTTCGGCAGCGAAGAAGAGAAGCCGAACCGTACCGTGCAAATCACGCTCAAATTTCAGAACGGCAACCTGTACTTCATCGGGCTCAGGCTCGGCTACCTGCACCTGCTTTCGGTGAAGGAAGCGACCGCCCGTCTGGCGGAGCTCGGACCCGACCCGATGGACCGCCGGCTTGACGCCGCGGCGTTCGCGGCGCGGTTCGCGGGCAAGCGCGGCATGATGAAACCCGCGCTCACCGATCAGTCCGCCGTGGCCGGCATCGGCAACTGCTATGCCGATGAGATGCTTCACATGGCGGGCATCCGCCCGAACGTGTCGGTGCCGCAAGTCGACGCGGCCGGCTGGCAGCGGCTGCACGGCGCGATGCGGACGGTGCTGGAGGCGGCGGTGGCGCACGGCGGCTATATGGAGATGCCGCTTTACGCGGGAGACACCGAGACGGGCAGAGCCGTCAGTTTGCTGCAAGTGTACGACCGCGAAGGCGAACCGTGCCCGAAATGCGGCCGCGCCATCGTAAAGACCGAAGTGTCCGGCCGGAAGACGTTCTTCTGCCCGGCGTGCCAGCCGGAACATTGAGCGATGCGGATCGGCTGTCATGTGAGCATCCGCGGCGGCTACGCGGAAGCGGCCGTCCGCGCGGCCAGGCTCGGATGCGCGGCGTTTCAATATTTTCCGAAAAATCCGCGCGCCTTGGGGCTGAAGGCGTTCGACCGCGCCGACGCCCGCCGCTGCGCCGAATACTGCCGCGAGCGCGGCATCGTGTCGATCGCGCATGCGCCGTATCCGGTCAATCTGGCGGCGGAGCGCCCTGAGCAGCGCGAGCGCATGGCGGCGTCGCTGCTGAACGATCTGGACATTGCCGAGGCGTGCGGCTCGATCGGTGTCGTCGTTCATTTCGGCATCTACAAGGGCGCGGATCCGCTCGCCGGCTACCGGCTCATCATCGACGCGCTTAACGCGGTGCTCGGCAGGTGGACCGGCGAAGCGAAGCTGCTCATCGAGAACCAGGCCGGCGACCACGCGCCGATGGGGACGACAATCGAGGAGCTGGTCCAGATCCGCCGGCTGTGCGCCCATCCGGAACGCGTCGGCTTCTGCCTCGACACCTGCCATCTGTTCGCGAGCGGCGAATGGAACGGCCGGAACGAAGCGGATTGGTTCCGCCGGGCGCGGGAACTGAACTATTTCGATCATCTGGCCGTCGTCCACGCGAACGATTCCCTGCACGGGAGCGGACGGCGAATCGACCGCCATGCGCCGCTTGGCGCGGGACGGATCGGCGAGGAAAGCTTCCGGCGGCTGCTTTCCGCGCCGGAGCTGCGCCGCGTGCCGCACGTGCTCGAGACGCCGGAGGAGCCGGAGCTGCCGCTTGACAAGCAGATGCGGCTCCTCCGTGAATGGATGGGAGAGGAAGATCGATGATTCACGTTTTTCTGGACGATTACCGTCCCTGCCCGCCGGGATTCGTCGCCGCGAAGTCGGCGGCGGAATGCATTATCCTGCTGGAAGCGGAAGAAGTGGATATCCTGTCGCTCGATTACGATCTCGGCTGGGGAAATCCGACAGGGCTTGACGTGGTGCGGTACATCGCGGACAATGGCCGCTATCCGCGTCGCATTTACATGCATTCGTCCAGCCCTTCGGGCCGGGAGCGGATGTACGAGGTGCTCCGTTCGGCATTGCCGCCGGGCGTCCATCTGTCGCACGGCCCGATGCCCGACAGCGTGGCGGCCGAGGCGGCGCGCAAGCGGGCATAGCATGGAAGGAGACAGCGCGACATGATCAAGCTTCAACAGGTCATCTGGCGGCGCGAGAACCGCGACATCCTGAAAGGCGTGGATCTTGACATCCGCCCGGGCGAGCATTGGGTCATCCTCGGCCGGAACGGCTGCGGCAAGACGACCATCCTCGAGATGATTACCGGCTACCTGTTCCCGACATCGGGCACGGTCGAGGTGCTCGGCCACCGCTACGGCCGGGTCGACGTGCGCGAAGTGCGGAAACGGATCGGTTACATCAGCCAGTCGCTCGTCGAGAAAATGAGCCTTGCCGACCCCGTCTGGGAAGTCGTCGCGACGGGCGAATACGCCTTCCTGCGCTTCTATCAGGCGATTGATCCGGACGTCGTCCGGAAGGCGCACGGCATGCTGGAGCGGCTTAATATCGCCCATCTGGCGAACCAGCCGTTCGGCACGCTGTCGCAGGGCGAGCGGAAGAAGGCGCTGCTCGCGCGGGCGCTCATGGCGGAGCCCGAGCTGCTCATCATGGACGAACCGTGCGCCGGGCTCGATCTGTACGAGCGGGAGAAGCTGCTGGCCGATCTGAACCGGCTCGGCGGTCTCGCGAAGACGGTCCTGTACGTGACGCATCATATCGAGGAGGCGATCCCGCTGTTCACCCATGTGGCCGTCGTGCACGACGGACGGATCGCCGCCGCGGGGCCGAAGCGCGAGGTGCTGACCGGCGAGACGCTTAGCCGGGCCTACGACTTGCCGATCGAAGTCGACTGGGTGTACGACCGGCCGTGGATCAGGACGCAAGGGGCCGGAGTCCGGACATGACGCGCTTCGTCTGCACGGCCAACCACGGCTTCGCGCCGTACGCGCTGGAAGAGATGCGGCGGCTGTTCCCGCGGGCGGCTTTCCGGATGATCGCGCCGGGCGAGGTGTTCGAACTGTCGGCGGAGGACGGCAGGGATGAGATTTTGGCGAAAACACGACGGGCCGAACCGATCTTTCTCCGCCATATCCAACCGGTCGACCGCGCGCTTCCGATTGCGGGAGGCGCGGACGATCTCGCGGCGCTCGCCGCCGTCGTCCGCGACATGTCCGGACATTTCGCGGGCAAGCGGACGGCGGTGCATATCCGGCGCAAGGAAGGAACACCGTTCCCGTTCACGGCCGCGGACACGAAAGCGGCGATCGATGCCGCGCTGCGGGAGATCGGGGCCGAGCCCGCCCAGCAGTCCCCGGAGACCATCCTGTCGGTCTTCGCAAGCGAAGCCGAGCTCCTGATCGGCACGGGAACCGCGGAGGAGATGCTGTCCGACTGGCCGGGCGGCGCCATCCGGTTCCGCCGGGAGGACGGACAGATCTCCCGGGCGAAGTTCAAGCTGCTCGAAGCGGAGCGAACCTTCGGCCTGCGGCTGGACGCGCACGAGCGGGCGCTCGACATCGGCGCCGCGCCGGGCGGCTGGACGTCGCTCCTGCTCGAGCGGGGGCTGGACGTGACCGCCGTCGATCCGGCCGACCTGCATCCGTCGCTTGTCGGCCATCCCCGGGTGACCTGGCTGAAACGGAACGCCGGCAACGTCTCTTTCGCGCCGGGCACGTTCGATCTGCTCGTCTGCGACATGAGCTGGGACCCCGCGACGATGGCGAAGCTGGTGCTTCGGCTGGCCCCTTCGCTCAAAGCCGGCGCGGAGGCGGTCGTCACGGTGAAGCTGCTGCGCGGCAAGCCGCTGCAGACGATCCGCAGCGTCACGGAGCATTTCGGACAAGCGTTCGAGATCCGCCGGGCGAAACAATTGTTTCACAACCGGGACGAAATTACGCTATACTTGATCTATCGGGGAGCATGACGCTCCGCCGGATCGGGAAAGCATCCCGTTCAGCCGCAGCAGGCAGCGGCAGGACGGGATGCTTTTTGCGTTGCAAAGGGGGAAGATGCGGATATGAATGCGCATGATCATTGCGGGACTGGCCCGGTTTCGCTGCCCGCGCCCGGCGAGATCGTCGCGGAGCGGTATGCGATCGTCCGCGAGGCGGGCAGGGGCGGAATGAGCGTCGTCTTCGAAGCGGCCGACCTGAAGCTCGGCGGGAAGCGGCGGGCGCTGAAGGCGATGAAGCCCGGGACGCCCTGGGCGGATGATGGCGGCGCAGGCGAGCTGCACGTGCTGCAGCGGATCGATCATCCGCGGCTGCCGCAGGTGATCGATGTGATCCCGCCGTCGGGCGGAAAGCCGCTCATGCTGGTGACCGACTACGTGCACGGCGAGCCGCTCGCGAAGGCGTTCGCGCGGGCGGGGCGGAAAATGGACGCGCGGCAGGCGCTCACAATCGCCATCGAAGTGTGCGAGGCGCTGGCCTATCTGCACGAGCTGCGGCCGCCGGTCATTCATCTCGACGTGAAGCCGTCGAACGTCATGCTCGATCCGGCGCTCGGCGTCCGGCTGATCGACTTCGGCATCGCCCGTCTGCTCGGCGGGCGGAGCGCCGGACGGCGCCTCGGCACGCCGGGGTTCGCGGCGCCGGAACAGGCCGCGGGCTCCCCGTGCGGACCGGCGGCGGATGTGTACGCGGCTGGCGCGCTCCTCTACTTCCTGCTGAGCGGCGGGCATGCGCCGAAGCCGGGGGAGCATCGCTTCCGGCAGCTTCCGGCAAGCGTTCCCGAGCCGGCGCTCGACGTCATGGCGCGGCTGCTCAGCCGCGACCCGGCCCGCCGTCCGACGGCGCGGCGGGCCGCCGCCCTGCTGCGGCAGGCGGCCGGCGGCAGCGCGGCGCTCTCCGGCCCGCACGCGGGGGCCGATGGCGCGCATGCTCCGGCCGGCCGTTCGCAGGCGCGGCCGCTGCTCGTCGGCGCCGCGTCGTTCTCCCGCGGCGCCGGCGCGACGCTGCTCGCCGCCATGCTGGCCGAGCTGCTCGCCCGCTCGCGGCCGACGGCGCTCGTCGAGGCCCACGGCGGGGAGCCGGAGCTGCTCGCGCTGCTGGCCGGCGCGGACGCGGTCCGGCAGCCCGGACGGCCCGCGCCGCCGCCGGTCAGCCGCCGCCATGTCTGCTGGCTGGTCGGCCCGCGGCTGCAAGTGCACGCGCTGCACCCCGATCCGGCGGGTCCTGCCGCCAATGCGGAGCCGCACGGCAACCCGGACGGTGCGGCGGATGCGGCTCTCGCGATGTTCGCGCCGGAGCGGTTCGTCTTTCCGGAGACGTCCGCCGCGGAGCCGCCGCTTGTCATCGCCGACCTGTCGTCCGGATGGACGGCGGGCGGCGCGCGGCAGCTTGCCGCCGCCTGCGACGTGCTGCTCATGATCGCCGACCCGGCGGTCTGGCGATGGACGCCGCTGCGCCAGTCCGCCTGGCGCGGGCTCGCCCGGCAGCGGGAGGCCGCGGGATATGCGTCGGTCTGGATCGCGAACCAGGACGCCCGCTTCCCGCAGCGCTCCGCCTGGCTCAGGCTGATGCCGCAGTCTCCGGCCGTCTGCGTGCCGCAACTGGCCCCGGGCGACTGGCAGGCCGCTTTCTGGTCGGGCAGACCGCTCTCCGGCAACGGGAAGCTGCTGGCCGCCGCCGAGCGGGGTCTCCGTCCGGTCATCGAACTCATCCTGAACGGATAGGCAGCGCCGGAAGCCGTATGCTACAATAGAAGACGGGTTTTTTTGACCCGGGGTTGTCCGAACGTGCAGATGCCGAACCGGTACGCGATACATGGCGATTCATGAGGCAACGGATGCGGAATCGGCCGGAAGGAGGATCTACTTGAACGAACGTTTGCTGGTCATCGAAGACGAGACATCGATCGCGCGCATTTTGCAGCTTGAGCTGGAGCATGAAGGCTACAGCGTCGGACGCGCCGAGGACGGACGCAAAGGGCTGGAAATGGCGCTTTCCGGCGAGTGGGATCTCGTGCTCCTCGACGTCATGCTGCCCGGGCTGAACGGCATCGAAGTGCTGCGGCGCATCCGCAGCAGCGGCAGCCAGATTCCGGTCGTGCTGCTGACCGCCCGCGACACCGTTCCCGACAAGGTGAGCGGATTTGAGACCGGCGCCAACGACTACATTACGAAACCGTTCGCGATGGAAGAACTGCTCGCGCGCGTCCGCAACCTGCTGCGCATTTTCCAGCAGAAGCAGGCGGAAGGCGAGAAAGGCGACGTGCTGAAGGCCGCCGACCTGACGATCGAGCTGCGCACGCGCAAGGTGTTCCGCAAGGAGATCGCCGTGGAGCTTACGCCGCGCGAGTTCGATCTGCTCGTCTATCTGGCCGAGCACAAGAACGAGGAGAAGACCCGGGAGCAAATTCTGTCCGACGTGTGGGGCTATGACTTCGTCGGCGAGACGAACCTCGTCGACGTCTACATCCGATATTTGCGGCAGAAGATCGACCGCGGATTCCGCACGAAGCTGATCCATACGATCCGCGGCGTCGGCTACATGCTGAAGGAACCGGAAACATGACGCTGCGCAAACGATTCACGCTGTTCACCATCTTCTGGTTCATCTTCATCCTCATTCTGTTCAACATCTTCGTCTACTTCTTCGTCATCCGGATTTCGACCGGCAGCGAAGAGCAGCTCATCGCGAACAAAGTGAACCTGATCATCGAGCATATCCGCTCCGAAACGGAACGGCCGCTGAAAGATCCGGCACTGCTCGTCGACTTCTACAACGTCAACGAAGTGATCCGGATCATCGACCGGGGCGGGCAAATCGTCAACCAGATCGGCACCGACGAGGATCTGCTCGGGCGGGAACCGGTGTTCTCCGCCATCCACCAGTCGGGCCTGACTTCGATCCGCGGCATGCGCGTCATGTACATGAAGGTGCCGTTGCTGCGCGAATACGAAGTCGTCGGGACGGTGGAAGTGCTGCGCAAGCTGACGGCGCTCGACCGGTATCTCCAGGTGCTCGTCGGCGCGCTCACCGTGACCAGCCTCGGCGCGGTGCTGTTCGCGATTTTCGGCACGTACTGGTTCACGCTCCGGCTGACGGCGCCGATCCAGACAATGGTGCAGACGATGCGCGAAATCGAGCGGAGCGGCAAGCTCAGGCCGATCGAATTGAAGGACAAGGAAGAGTCCGCCGAGCTGCAGCAGCTCATCCGGGCGTTCAACCAGATGATCGAGCGGCTGGACCGGCGGATGGACGGGCAGCGCCAGTTCGTCGCGGACGCTTCGCACGAACTGAAGACGCCGCTTACGGTCATCAGCAGCTACGCGGGCATGCTGAAGCGATGGGGAAGGGAAGATTCGGCGATCCGCGACGAGGCGATCGAGGCGATCGCGAAGGAATCGGAGCGGATGCAGAACCTCATCAAGTCGATGCTGACGCTCACCGAAGCCGAGCAGGAAGTGTGGGCGAAGGAGGACGAATTCGATCTCGTGCAGCTCATCGACGAGATCGCCTCGATGCTGCACAAGACGTTCAACCGGATCATTCGCGTGCACGCGTACGACGAATCCGGCATCCCGATGAAAGGCGACCGGGACAAAATCAGCCAGCTTATGGTCATCCTCATCGACAACGCGATCAAATACAGCAAGGACGCCATCGACATCACCGTGAGCCAGTCGCGCAACATGATCCGGGTGCTCGTCTCGGACAAGGGCATCGGCATTCCGGAGGAGGAAATTCCGAACCTGTTCGACCGGTTCTACCGGGTGGACGGCGCGCGCCAGCGCGAGACGGGCGGCTTCGGGCTCGGCCTGTCGATCGCCAAGCGGATCGTCGATCTGCACGAAGGGACGATCGACGTGTTCAGCAAGCTCGGCGTCGGCACGACGATCGCGCTGCAATTCCCGAAGAAATAACAGTCTGGCGCCTTCTTCAGCGGCGGAAGATCAACGGACCGGAGGAGGCTCCGGTCCGCCGGGCGGAAGGTGTCAGGCGCCGAGACGGCGCGCTGTTACATAATTACTTTTCCAATAGGATGTGTTGATGCTCGAGAACTTGACGCCGCCCGCGCCGTACGTGTGAATCATTTTGCCGTTGCCGACGTAGATGCCGACATGTCCGATTCCCCTGCCGCGGCTCGGAACCTTGAAGAAGACGAGATCGCCTTTCTTGAGATTCGATTTGGACACGTACCGGCCGACCTTCGCCTGCGCCTTGGCCGTGCGGGGCAGGTTGTATCCGAACTGCTTGAATACGTGTTTCGTGAAGGACGAACAGTCGAAATATCGGGTCGTGCTCGTGCTTGCGCCGAATCGGTACGGCGTTCCGAGGTAATTGTCCGCAAAGTTGACGAGCTTGTTCGCGGTCGATGCCGACAGCGCGTCGGCCCGGCCGGCATCGCCGAATCCGATCGCGGCGAAGCCGATCACAGTGCCGAGCACAAGACCAAAGAGCCGTTTCATCATGTTGCGCATGGGTTTCATCCTGTTGCAGCTCCTTTCGTGTCGGGGCGGTTGTCCGCCCGTGCAAGCGGGTGTAGCTATTACATTACCAGATCATCCAGTTCCTAAATGATTCCTTAGTGAACGGAAACGCCGCTCCCGCAAAGGTTGCAGCAAATTCATGAAAATTCGATTAAAAAATTCTAATGCGGGAAAGGAGGAAACCGCGTGCGCAAGGAAGTGTATGTCTACGTGGACGGAAAACCCGTCAAGGTGGCGATCCGGCGCTACGGGGAGAACGATTTTGACGCCCTGATCGACATCCAGCGCGAAAGCTTTCCGCCTCCGTTTCCGGAGGAGCTCTGGTGGAACAAGGATCAGCTTCGGGAGCATGTCACGCGGTTTCCCGAAGGGGCGCTGTGCGCGGAAGCGGACGGAAGACTCGTCGGTTCGATGACGGGGCTGCTCGTCGGCGACGAGCAGCTCGAAGGAACGCACACCTGGGAAGCGGCGACGGACGGCGGCTATATCCGCAACCACGACCCGGCGGGCGAGACGCTGTACGTCGTCGACATCTGCGTCATCCCCGCGTACCGGAAAGCCGGCATCGGCAAATGGCTCATGTCGACGATGTACGAGACGGTCGTCCATCTCGGCAAGCGGCGGCTGCTCGGCGGCGGGCGGATGCCCGGCTACCACAAGGTGAAGGACCGGATGACGGCCGAAGCGTATCTGAACCGCGTCCTGGCCGGCGAACTGTACGATCCGGTGATCGGTTTTCTGCTGCGCTGCGGCCGGGTTCCGGTCGGCGTGGCGGCCGAATATCTGGAGGACGAGGAATCATGCAACTATGCCGCGCTGATGGAATGGCGCAACCCGTTCCGGTGATCCGGTAGCGGGACCGGCGCATACTGAAGATCACGGGGAGAGATTGCGAATGGAATACGTGCGACTGACGTCGATTCACGATCCGCTGTTCAAGTCGATGCACGGGCTTTTGGGCCGCGTTTTCCCGAAGGAGGAAGTGCTGGCTTTCGAGTTGTGGGAAGGTCCGCTGCGCGACGAAGGCATTTACGTTTACGCCGCCGTGCATGAAGGGGAAGTTGTCGGCGCGACGGAGTACCGCTATTACGCGGACATGCGCGTGGCGGTGACCGATTTCACGGTGATCGGCCGGGAGGGGCTCGGCATCGGCCGCTTCCTCGCCGAGAACCGGCGTAAAGCTCTGGAGCGGCTCGCGCTGGATACCCGGACGTCGCCGCTCGGCATGTTCGCCGAAATCTACGATCCGCGGAAATCGGGACCGGCGGGAGCCGAGCTTACGCCGATGCATCCGTATGTGCGGCGCGAAGTGTTGTCCCATCTCGGTTACCGCAAGCTTGATCTCGACTACGTGCACCCGTCCTGGGACCATGAAGGGAACGCGGTTGCCGGGCTCGATCTCTGCTTCATGCCGGCCGATGAACGGACGACGTTTCTGCCCGCATCGCTCGTCACGGCCTATCTCGAGCGCTATTACGCCGCGCTTCCGAACCGTCCCGAGAGCTGGTACGCCATGATGGCAGGTCTCAGGAAGCGCGCCGCCGTTGATTTGCTGCCGCTCTGACGATCGGCTGGCCAAGGAAGGACGGAGAGAACATGACGGCAACGCTGCGGTTCCTCGGGACGGGCGACGCGATGGGCGTGCCGCGCGTCTACTGCGACTGCGCCGTCTGCGCGGAGGCGCGTTCGACCGGCGTGAACCGGAGATTCCGTTCCGCGGCGCTGATCGACGACGCCGATTCCGGGCTGACGGTGATCGACTGCGGTCCGGACTGGGGACGGATGATGGAGACGGCGAATTTGCGCATCGCGGAGCGGATGCTGCTGACGCACGCGCATTACGACCATATCGGCGGGCTGCCGGAGTGGGCGGATGCCTTGCGGAGGCTGGACAGACGGGGGATCGCCTGGGCGCCGGAGGAGACCATCGAAGAAGTGTTGACGCGATTCCCCTGGCTCAACCGCTGGATCGAGTTCCGTCCGGCGGACGAAGGCTTTCGCTTCGGCCGGTGGAACGCGCGCGTCTGGCGCGTCAACCACGGCCACAACGGCTATGCGTACGCCTACCGGTTCGATCGGGCGGAGACCGGCTGGGCCTGGGCGTATTGCCCGGACGCGATCGGGCTCAGCGAGACGGAAAAAGCCCCGCTCGCGGGGCTCGATTTGCTCGTCCTCGGGACGAGCTTCTGGCACGAGACGGCTCCATACGAGAGCCGTTCCGTCCATGATGTGATCGAAGCGCTGGAGCTGCTGCGCGAGCTCAAGCCCCGCGCGGCGGTGTTCACGCATCTGTCGCACGACATCGATCTGACGCGCCGTTACGGGCTGCCGGCGGGCGCGCGGTTCGCGGAGACGGGGCTGACCGTTCCGCTCGGCGGCGAAGCATGACAAGCGCCGGCACGGGGGAACATCTTCCCGATGTCTGCTGTCAAAATCATACAAGATTTCAAAGACTTTGTGTCAAGTCTTTGGTCAGGATGTCGGAATCATGCGGCTGACGGCCGCGGAGCCGTTCTATCAGTTCCGCCGCCTTCGCTTGCGGAATGTGGCGGATCAGCCAGGCGGCGGCATAATTGCTCGAAGCGGTGACGACCTGCAGCGTCGCGAGCTTGCGCCGCGCCTGCAAGGGCGACACCTTCGTCCGGAGCCATTGGATGCGCCGGCGCGGGATGAACGCAATTTGAACGCCGAAGCCGCCGTTCCGGACGACGATGCCGTCATCGCCTAGACGCCAGCCCGCATGCCGGAAGCGCAACGCACCGTGCAGCAGGGCCGCGGCGGGCAGTGCCAGGACCGTCCAGCCGTACCCTCCCGGAATCCAGATCAGTCCCGGGACGGCGGCTATGGCGGCGACCGCCAGGGGGAAGGCGATGTAGCCGGCCATCGCTTCCCGGCCTGGCCGTTCGAAGTTCTTCGGCCAGACGGCCTCCGGAACGAATGCGTCCAGCAGTTCGGGAATGTCGCGCACCGGGATGAGCGGACAGAGCAGGGAATGGATCTGCCCGTCGTTCTTGATGGACGCAAAGGTGACCAGGTTGACGCTTCCGCAGCCGAACATGCGGCGCAGCGCGTTCTGCGTCACCTGCACCGCCTGGATTCGCTCGAGCGCGACGGAGAACTGTTTGCGTTCGAGCAGCCCGCGGCGGATGAGCAGCTTTCCGCCCTGGCGTTCGATCGTGAAGCCGTATTCCTTCACCATGATGACAACCGTGCCGAGCAGCCAAATGACGATGCATGCCGCCGCGGCAAACCATACCCAGCCTCTGGCGTCGGCCGGCATCACGGTTTTCCATGCGTCCGGATCAAACAGGCCGAGATTCCGGATCCAGTCTTCGAACTGCGAGTACAGCGCCGCAATGATGGCCAGCGAGAGGAAGATCCGTCCGGATGTCGCGCTGTACAGCAGAATGCGGCCCGTCGGCACCCGGTAGAGCGGCCGGTCTGCGGCAGGTTCGTCCGCCGCGCCGGCCGAAGCGCCAAGGCGGCCCTCTCCGGCGCCGATCACATCCGGCACGCCGGGGAACGGAATCCCGGCGTCCGACGCATCCTTCACCATGGCGGCGCGGATCCGTTCGGCCTCATATCGCGACACTGCGTTCAGCACGACTTCAGGCTTGCGGCTTCCGGCGGTTTCGATGACCAGCTTCCGCACGCCGAACAGCCGCTGCACGATGCCGGCCGACATGTCCACCGACTGGACGCGGTCGCGAGGAATGGACAATTTTTTGCGGATGATGAGGCCGTGCTCGACAAGCATTGCATTCGCTTCGAGCCGGTAGACATACCGGTACCAGGAAAGCGCGCCCAGAACGATGACAACGCCGGTGAACAGGGCAATGCCGCCCCAGATCCACAGCGGGTTTGCGTCGTCCCTGAGCGCCGTCGACAGAACGAACGCGGCAAGCGGATAGATCATGTCCTTGACGGTCTTCACAATGAAGAACAGGACGGAGATCGGGTGCTGCCGCCTCGGCGCGTTAAAGTTCGTCATCGGTGATCCTCGCGAGCTTCGCGATTCTGGACTGGACTTCTTCGGCCCGCGCCGCGCCGAGCGCCGGAATTTCGTGCTTGCCGGCCGCGGTCGAGAAGGTGACGGTGAAAAGACCGTACCGGCGCAGAATCGGGCCTTGTTTCGTGTCGACATGCTGAACTTTGACCATCGGAATGAGCGTCCGCTTGCGTACGACAAGACCGTGGAGCAGATCGATTTCATCGTCGCGGATCGCATAGCGGAAGCGCGCCATCCGGACGTTCGGCACGACGGCGATTTCAATGATCGCGGCCGACGCGGCGACGATGGCGAGCAGGATGACAATCCATGCCGGCCAGTGGAAGCGGAGCGTCAGCCACAGCACGGCGCCGACGACGGCCGCATACGCCGCCGCGGAAATCCAGCCGGCCGTCCGCCAGACGCGGAGGGCGTCGTCGTCGATTTTCTCCTCGGGCAACGGATCATGCAATGGCCGCTCACCTCAATCCCTGCTGAACATGACGAGCAGCAAGCCTTCGCCGACCGAAACGACGCCTTCCTCGGCTTCCAGCACATTGCTGATGCCGAGCGACTGGCCGATCTCGAGCCGCGCGTCGCGCAGCGGATAGCGGAATCCTTCGAGCGTCACGCCCGTCACGACCGGCGTCAACGGCAGCAGCGACACGGTCGGATGGTCCGGACGGCGAAGCGCAAGCCTCTCGCCCCCTGCGGCAAGGCGGATTTCATTGCCGCCGCCTGCTACGACCGCCCGGACGCCGCGCCGGTGGGCGGCCGCGAGCAGGTGGACGTTCGCGAGCGAATGATCGAAGCGCGTGCCGAGCGCGCCGGCGATGACGATTTCATCCGGCTCCATTTCGAGCGCGCGGTTGAACGCAAGCTCGGTGTCGGTGTAGTCTTTGTTCACCGGATCGACGATTTCCGTCCGGCGGCTTGCGCGGCGGATCGTCTCGAGCTCATCCGGCGTGACCGAATCGAAGTCGCCGATGGCCAGATCCGGCGCGAATCCGAGCTCGATCAGCCTGAGCGCGCCGCTGTCCGCGCCGATCAGCAGATCGCCGGGGCGGATGAGCCGCGCCGAATCGCTTCCCGGATGTCCTCCGGCGAAAATGACGATGCGCTTCGGGTCAGCCATTCTGCGATCCCTCCGTGATTGTTGCCTCTCCCTGCCAAGTATACCCGGGCACGGCGCCGCAGGCCATACCCGATGCGGGAAACCTGGCGGGCAACTTTGCGGCAAATCCGCGATCGCGGGCATCTTTTGCCGGTTCCGCTCCGAAAAAATGACAACATCCCGCAAGAAGCTGTTGCTTTCGACCGCGCGGCGTCTATAATATGGTGAGGGTTGAACGACTAGCCGCGCGAATGGCCGGCGCGGCCGGAGGAATACATGGACGATGGAATGGCATGTCTTCGATGTCTTGAGCATGATCGGAACCGTCGCGTTCGCGGTGAGCGGCGCGGTCGTCGCGATGGAGGAAGAGTACGATGTGCTCGGCGTGTTCGTGCTCGGCCTCGTGACGGCGTTCGGCGGAGGCGTCATCCGCAACGTGCTGATCGGTGTGCCGGTGACGACGCTCTGGAGCCAGGGACCGCTGCTTACGGCAGCCTTCCTGTCGTGCCTGGCCGTCTTCGTGATGCCGGTCGCCTGGCTTCGCCATTGGCGGCGAAGCGAAACGTTCTTCGACGCGATCGGGCTGTCGGCGTTCGCCGTTCAGGGGGCGCTCTACGCGACGCAGCAGAACCACGCGTTGCCGGCCGTCGTCGTCGCGGCGATGCTGACCGGAATCGGCGGCGGGATGATCCGCGATGTGCTCGCGGGCCGCAAACCGCTCGTCCTGCGGGAGGAGATTTACGCCGTATGGGCGATGGCCGCCGGCCTCGTCATCGGGCTCGGATGGGCCGACAGCACGGGCGAATATCTCGTCCTGTTCACCGCGGTCGTCGCGTGCCGCATGCTGTCCGCGCATTACAAATGGCGGCTGCCGCGCCGCTCGCTGCGCCATGCATTCGCGGAATCCGTTCACGCCGCGCGGCCGGTTCCGGACGGAAAAGGGAACCGGAAGCACTCTGAATCGGAAGGAGCCGATCCGTCATGATCCGCATCTTGTTCGTCTGTCTCGGCAACATTTGCCGCTCGCCGATGGCCGAGGCGGTCATGCGGCACCTGATCGAGCGGGAAGGACTGTCGGACCGCGTCCGCGTCGATTCGGCCGGAACGGGCAATTGGCACCTCGGCAAGCCGCCGCACGCCGGAACGCGGGAAGCGCTGGACCGGCGTGGGATTTCCTGGGACGGCATCCGGGCGCGGCAATTCACGAAGCGCGATCTGGACGCGTTCGATTACATCGTCTGCATGGATACGGACAACAAGCGGAGCGTGGAGCGGTTCGGGAGCGGCAGCGCCCGTACCATGACGTTCATGGAGCTGGTGCGGGACGCGCGCTCGCCGGACGTTCCCGACCCGTACTACACAGGCAATTTCGAGGAAGTCTACGCGCTTGTGGAAGAAGGATGCGGGGAGCTCTTGCGACGCATCCGCAAGGAAATGAAGGAAGCTCCGGCCGCGCCGTAAGGCGCCCGGAGCTTCTTTTCATATCCCCGCGAACCACCTGAGCCCATCGGGCACGTCCTTCTGCCAATACCCCCACAGATGCTCGCCGTCCCGCTCGAAATAGTCGACGTTGGCGCCCCGCTCGACAAGCTTGTTCCGCGCTTCCCGGTTCATCGCGACGAAATCGGACACGCCGCGGTCCGTCCGGAACGCCGTCTCCTGAAGCCCGACCGTCATGAAAATATTGAGGTGCGACAGATCGCCGGCCTCGGCAATGGCCGCTTGCGAAGCCGGATAGTACGCGCCGGACAGCGACAATACGTTGACGAATTGATGCGGAAACGCAAGCGCCAGTTGCAGCGAGACGGCGCCGCCGAGCGAGCAGCCCGCGAGCAGCGCATGCTCCGGTTCGGTTCGCACGGGATAACGGGCGGCGACATGAGGCACAAGCTCTTCGGCGAAAAAGGCGATGTACCTTTCATGCAGATCGCCGTCCGCCGCATATTCCCGCGTTCGCACCGCTTTGTCGACGTCGACGCCGACGACAAGGAGCGGCTCGATCTCGCCTTCGGCGATCAGGGCGGAGGCGATCGTCGCGATCCGGCCGAAATTGAAGAAATCTTCGCCGTCCTGGCACCAGACGACCGGATATTCCGCCAGCTCGCTGTAGCCGGGCGGCAGACTGACGCGCACGTTGCGCGTGCCCGCGGGAAGCAGCCGGCTGGGCACGGATTCTTTTTTCACGATTCGTTTCGGTTGCGGTTCGCTCATGGCGGCGGCCTCCTTGGCGACCCCGGACGGCTGAATGGTTTGGTTGGGCAGTGGGCAAACAAAAGAAGCAGGCAGCGGCGGGCATCCTTTCCGCCGGTCCGGATTGTATTATACTGTACTAACAAATTTATTAATCTGTTTTATAAACAAAATCGTATGAGAACCAAAATAAACATCGATAAATAAAGGTTTAGTTCGTTTTATTTTTTGACCGGTGAACAGAAACAGTATTATAATGATTCTATAACAGATTCCTTGCGGATTTCAATTCGACGAGGTGAACCTTCATAATGAACAAGCTTCCTTACGAAGTGCACTCGGAGCCGGTGACGCCGCTCTCCATCCTGACGCCCGAAGGCGAGATCATCCGGCCGGATCTGGTGCCGGACCTTGAGAACGACGAGCTTCGCGAGATCATGTACCGGATGGTGTTCACGCGCACCTGGGACGAACGGGCGGTCAACCTCGGCCGTCAGGGGCGGCTCGGATTCTATGCGCCGGTATCCGGCCAGGAGGCGTCCATGGTCGGCAGCGAATACGCGCTGAACCGCGATGATTTCATCTGCCCGGGCTACCGCGACATGCCGCAGCTCGTCTGGCACGGCCTGCCGCTGTACCAGGCGTTCCTGTATTCCCGCGGCCATCAGCACGGCGGCCAGATTCCGGAAGACGTGCATGTGCTCATGCCGCAGATCATCATCGGCGCGCAGGTGCTGCATGCCGTCGGCGTCGCGTTGGCGTTCAAGAAGCGCGGCGAGAAGCGCGTCGCCGTCGCGTACACGGGTGACGGCGGATCGTCGGAAGGGGATTTCTATGAAGCGTTGAACTTCGCCGGCGCGTTCAAGCTGCCCGCGCTGTTCATCGTGCAGAACAACCGGTATGCGATCACGACGCCTTACGAGAAGCAGACGGCGGCGCTGTCGATCGCGCACAAGGCGGTTGCGGCCGGCATTCGCGGCGTTCAGGTTGACGGCATGGACGTGCTCGCCGTCATCCATGCGGTGCGCGAAGCGGCGGAACGCGCGCGCGGCGGGGAAGGCGCGACGCTGCTCGAACTGCTGACGTATCGCTACCGCCCGCACTCGATGGCCGACGACGCGACGAAATACCGCACGAAAGACGAAGAAGGCGAGTGGGCGCAGAAAGACCCGCTCATCCGTTTCGGCCGGTATCTCGAGAAGAAGGGCCTCTGGTCCGAAGAAGAAACCGCGCGCGTCAAGGAAGAGGCGAAGCAGGTCGTGAACGAACAGATCAAGAAGGCGGAATCGGTCGAAAAAATGACGGTCGCCGGCCTGATCGATTCGATGTTCGAGACGACGCCGAAGCATCTTGAGGAACAGAAAGCCGATTTCGAGTAATACGGGGAGGAACCAGCGACCATGGCGCAGATGAATATGAAAGAAGCGATCCGCGACGCCATCCGCACGGAGCTGAAGCGCGATCCGAACGTGCTGGTGTTCGGCGAGGACGTCGGCAAGGTCGGCGGCGTCTTCCGGGCGACCGAAGGGCTGCAGGCCGAGTTCGGGGAAGACCGGGTGTTCGACACGCCGCTCGCCGAGTCGGCGATCGCCGGCATGGCGGTCGGTCTCGGCATTCAAGGTTTCCGGCCGATCGCGGAAATTCAGTTTATCGGATTCATTTTCGAGGCGATGGACCAGATGTTCGTGCAGGCGGCGCGCATGCGCTACCGTTCCGGCGGCCGGTACAACGCGCCGATCGTCTTCCGCACGCCATGGGGCGGCGGGGTCAAGGCGGCGGAACTGCACACGGACGCGCTGGAAGGCCTCGCGCTGCAGACGCCGGGCATCAAGGTCGTCGTGCCGTCCAACCCGTATGACGCGAAGGGCCTTCTGATCTCGGCGATCCGCGACAACGACCCGGTCTTCTTCATGGAGCACCTCAACCTGTACCACGCGTTCCGCCAGGAGGTGCCGGAAGGCGACTATACGATCGAGCTCGGCAAGGCGAACGTCGTCCGCGAAGGCAAGGACGTGACGATCATCGCCTACGGCCTGATGGTCCACACGGCGCTGAAGGCGGCCGACGAACTGGCGAAGGAGGGCGTGTCGGCCGAAGTCATCGACCTGCGCACGCTCGTTCCGCTCGACACGGACACGATCGTGGAGTCGATCAAGAAGACAAGCCGCGCGATCGTCGTCCAGGAAGCGCAGAAATCGGCCGGCGCCGCGGCCGAAATCATCGCGAGAATCAACGAGCTGGCGATTCTTCACCTGGAAGCGCCCGTGCTCCGCGTGGCGGGACCGGACACGGTCTATCCGTTCGCGCAGATCGAGGACATCTGGCTTCCGACGCCGGCCCGGATCGCGTCGGCGGTCCGCAAAGTGTTGGAGTTTTGATCGAGGGGGATAAAGCCAGTGGCAAGATTCGAATACCGGTTCCCGGAGCTGGGCGAAGGGTTGCACGAAGGCGAGATTGTCAAGATCAACGTGAAGCCCGGCGACAAGGTCACCGATGATGACATCATCATGGAAGTGCAGAACGACAAGGCGATCGTCGAAGTGCCGTGCCCGGTGAACGGCACCGTGCTGGAAGTGCTTGTGAAGGACGGGCAGGTGTGCCATGTCGGCGAGATCGTCGCCGTCATCGAAGCCGAGGGCGACGTGCCGGAGCAGGCGCCGTCCGCCGGCGGCGAATCGCCGCAGGCTTCGCAGGCGCCGGCGCCGGAAGCTTCGGCGGCGACGCCGGGGGCAAGCGCGCCGACGGCGCCGCCCGCGCCCGCGGCGGCTGATGCGCCCAAGGCGGGCGGCCCCGTGCTTGCGACGCCGGGCGTGCGCAAGTACGCGCGCGAGAAGGGCGTCGACCTGACGCAGGTGGCCGGCACGGGCAAGAACGGCCGCATTACGCGCGAAGACGTCGACCGCGCCGCGGCGGGCGGATCGGCTCCGGCCGGCGCTCCGGCGGCGGAGGCGGCTCAGGCCGATGCGGCTGCGCCGAAGGCTGCCGCGGCGGCGCCGGCGGGAGCGCGCGTCGAAGAGCGCGTGCCGCTGAAGGGCATCCGAAAGGCGATCGCAAACGCGATGGTGAAGTCGGTCTACACCGCGCCGCACGTGACGCTGATGGACGAAGTCGACGTGACGAAGCTCGTCGCGCTGCGCGCGAAAGCGAAGCCGCTCGCGGAGAAGAAGGGCGTCAAACTGACATACCTGCCGTTCATCGTGAAGGCGCTCGTCGCCGCGCTGCGCGAATTCCCGATCCTGAACGCGTCGCTGGACGAAGAGACGCAGGAGATCGTCTACAAGAAATACTACAACATCGGCATCGCAACGGACACGGATGCCGGCCTGATCGTGCCGGTCGTCGCGGACGCCGACCGGAAGAGCATCTGGATGATCGCGGACGAAATCCGCGACCTGGCGGCGCGCGGGCGCGAAGGCAAGCTCGCTCCTCATGAGCTGCGCGGCAGCACGATGACGATCACGAACATCGGCTCGGCGGGCGGCATGTTCTTCACGCCGGTCATCAACTATCCGGAAGTCGCGATCCTCGGCACGGGCCGCATCGCGGAGAAACCGATCGTTCGAGGCGGCGAAATCGTCGCCGCGCCGGTGCTCGCGCTCTCGCTCAGCTTCGACCACCGGCTGATCGACGGCGCCACGGCGCAAAATTTCCTGAACTACATCAAGCAGCTTCTCGGCGATCCGGAACTGCTCGTCATGGAGGTGTGACCGATGGTCGTGGGCGACGCATCCCTCGATATCGACGTGCTCGTCATCGGCGCAGGACCCGGCGGATACGCTGCGGCCATCCGCGCCGCGCAGCTCGGCTTCTCCGTCCTGTGCGTCGACAAGCAGTATGTCGGCGGCGTATGTCTCAATGTCGGCTGCATTCCGTCGAAGGCGCTCATTTCGGCCGCGCACCAGTATGAAGCGGTCAGGCACGCGGCGCAATTCGGCATCGAAACGGCCGAACCGAACGTCAACTGGACGAAGGTGCAGGAGCACAAGAACAGCGTCGTCGCCAAAATGACCGGCGGCGTAAACGCGCTGCTCAAAGGCAACAATGTGCAGTTCTTCAGCGGCGAAGCGATGTTCATCAACGAGCATGAAGCGCGCGTCTTCAACGAGCAGGAATCGCCGCGCTACCGGTTCAAACATTGCATCATCGCGACCGGCTCCCGGCCGATCGAGCTGAAGGCGTTCCCGTTCGGCGGCCGCATCCTGTCGTCGACCGAAGCGCTGTCGCTGCCGGAGCGGCCGCAAAGCCTGATCGTCATCGGCGGCGGCTACATCGGCATCGAGCTCGGACAGATGTATGCGAAGTTCGGCACGAAAGTGACGGTCATCGAAGGCGCGGACACGATTCTGCCCGGCTTCGATCCGGAAATGTCGCGGCTCGTCGCGAAGAAGCTCGCGGCTTCGAACGTCGAGGTCTACACCGGCGCCCAGGCGAAGTCGGCCGAGCAGACCGATAAGGATGTGACGGTGACGTTCACGGCCGGCGGCGAGGAGAAAAAGGTGACGGCCGATTATCTGCTCGTCACGGTCGGACGCCGTCCGAACACCGACGGCGAGCTCGGCCTCGACCTGATCGGCCTCAAGATGACGGACCGCGGGCTCGTCGAGGTCGACGACCAATGCCGCACCAGCATTCCGCATATCTACGCGATCGGCGACATCGTGCCGGGCCCGGCGCTCGCGCACAAGGCGACGTATGAGGCGAAGGTCGCGGCCGAAGCGATCGCCGGCCTGCCGAGCAAAGTGGACTACCGCTGCATTCCGTCGGTCTGCTTCTCCGATCCGGAATGCGCGAGCGTAGGTCTGACCGACGCCGAGGCGAAGGCACAAGGATACAAGACGAAGGTCGGCCGCTTCTCGTACGGCGCGAACGGCCGCGCCGTCTCGCTCGGCGCCGCCGAAGGCTTCGTGAAGCTGGTCGCCGACGCGGACACCGGCCTCTTGCTCGGCGCGCAGGTCGCCGGCCACGAAGCGTCCAATCTGATCGCCGAACTCGGCCTTGCGATCGAGATGGGCGCGACGCTGGAAGATGTGGCGCTGACGATTCACGCGCACCCGACGCTCGGCGAGATGGTCATGGAAGCGGCCGAAGTGGCGCTCGGCCATCCGATCCACGCGATCGTCCGTTGACCGCGAATCATATGCGATAAACTTGGGGAGGTCTCCGTTGACGGCGGCGGCCTCCTTTCGCTTGGGCAAGGTCCGGGTGAAGGTCGATTCCGGGCAGCCGTATACCGGCCGAGCGGCATGCGCGGCGGCCGGGGCGCAGGCGGAGAAGGAGCGGAAAGTGACGGGCTCGCCGCAACAATTCCACCGGCCCCGTCCGAAACATGGTACAATAGGGATATCATCGGTCATGGCGGAGGGCGAGCAATGAGCAAGAGCGAGAGAGCTTATCTTGATCTGCTGGATCATGTATTGCACAACGGCGTACGCAAGGAGGACCGGACGGGGACGGGAACGCTGTCGGTTTTTGGCTGCCAGATGCGTTTTGACCTGAATGAGGGATTCCCGCTGCTGACGACGAAAAGGGTGGCGTTCCGGCTGGTGGCGAACGAGCTGCTCTGGTTCATTCGCGGCGACACGAACATCCGCTACCTCCTGCAGCACAATAACAATATCTGGAATGAGTGGGCGTTCAAGCGCTGGGTGGAGAGCCCGGAATATGACGGTCCCGACATGGCCGACTTCGGCCTGCGCGCGCAGCGCGACCCTGCGTTCGCGAAGCGTTACGAGGAGCAGGAAGCGATCTTCAAGCGGCGCATCCTCGAAGATGACGAATTCGCCGCGAAATACGGGGAGCTCGGCAACGTCTACGGGAAGCAGTGGCGCAGATGGGAGACGTCGCGCGGCGAGACGATCGACCAGCTCCGGAATGTCATCGCCGAGATCAAGCGCAATCCCAATTCGCGCAGGCTGATCGTGACGGCCTGGTCGCCGGAAGACGCGGTGCCGGAGAGGGCGGCGCTGCCTCCGTGCCACGTCCTGTTCCAGTTCTGGGTCGCGGACGGGCGGCTGTCGTGCCAGCTCTATCAGCGGAGCGGCGACTTGTTTCTGGGCGTGCCGTTCAACATCGCGAGCTACGCGCTGCTGACGCACATGATCGCCCGGGAATGCGGCCTTGCGGTCGGCGATTTCGTCCATACGATCGGCGACGCGCACATCTATCTCAACCATATCGAGCAGGTGCGAACGCAGCTTTCCCGCGATCCGCGGCCGTTGCCGGCGCTCAGGCTCAATCCGGATGTGCAGTCGGTCTTCGACTACGAGATGGAGGACATTGCCGTCGAAGGGTACGACCCGCATCCCGCGATCAAGGCGCCCGTCGCCGTGTAGCGATCGATTGCCGGAGGTGGATATGTCAATTACGCTGATTGCCGCCATGGCGCGCAACCGCGTCATCGGACGGGACAACGGGCTGCCGTGGAGGCTGCCGGATGACATGAAATTTTTCATGAGGTCGACACTCGGCCGCACCGTGCTGATGGGGCGGCGGACGTTCGAGTCGCTGCCGGGCGGGCCGCTGAAGAACCGTCGGAACGTCGTGCTGACGCGCCGAACCGACTACCGGCCGGACGGCTGCGAAGTTGTCCACTCGGTGGAGGAGGCGCTGACGCGGTACGGCGGCGGGGAGTTGATGGTGGCCGGCGGCGCGGAGGTGTACGCGTTGTTTATGCCCTACGCCGAACGGATGGTGCTGACGGAAATCGAGGCGGACGTCGAAGGCGACGCCCGTTTCCCGGAATGGAATCCCGCCGAGTGGACGCTTGTCGAAAGTCTGGAGCATCCGGCGGACGATCGCCACGCCTGGCCGTTCCGATTCAACACCTACGTGCGCAAACCGGTTGGCGAGTGACGCATTTCCTTTTCCCGGCCTTTGTCATGAAGTGCAAATAGTTGTGCGGATAGTCCATTATGATCGGCGCCGCGGGATGGTACGATTAGGATCATCGAGATATGCCGCAATGCGCGCCCCATGTGCGTTCGGTCGGACAAGACCGATGGCGGGGCCGCTGGAAAGGGGAATTCCGATGTCCACGCCGACCGGATTCATGGAATACAAACGCGAGATCCCGCGAGACCGCGATCCGCTCGAGCGGGTCCGCGACTGGTACGAGTTTCACCTGCATATGGACGATGAGCAGCTTCGCACGCAGGGCGCGCGCTGCATGGACTGCGGCACGCCGTACTGCCATACCGGCATCGAGCTGGCCGGCGGCGTATCCGGCTGCCCGCTGCACAACCTCATTCCGGAATGGAACAACCTCGTGTACCGGGGACTGTGGCGCGAAGCGCTCGACCGGCTGCACAAGACGAACAATTTTCCCGAGTTCACGGGCAGAATCTGCCCGGCGCCGTGCGAAGGCTCGTGCACGGTCGGGCTGATCGGCGAGCCGGTCGCGATCAAGACGATCGAACAGGCGATCGTCGACCGCGGTTTCGAGGAAGGCTGGATCGTGCCGCAGCCGCCGCAGAAGCGGACCGGCAAGCGCGTCGCGATCGTCGGGTCGGGTCCGGCCGGGCTCGCCGCGGCGGCGCAGCTCAACAAGGCGGGCCACCTTGTGACCGTGTACGAGCGGGCCGACCGGATCGGCGGGCTGCTCACTTATGGCATTCCGACGATGAAGCTCGACAAGTCGATCGTCGAGCGCCGCGTCAACCTGCTGAAAGAAGAAGGCATCGAGTTCATCACGAACACGGAGATCGGCCGCGACATTCCGGCGCGGAAGCTCGTCGACGAATACGACGCCGTCGTCTTGTGCGGCGGCGCGACGAAGGCGCGCGACATCGACATTGAGGGCCGGGATCTGAAGGGCATCCACATGGCGATGGATTTCCTGAACGCGACGATCAGAAGCTTCCTGGACAGCGGGCTGGCGGACGGCCGGTACATTGATGCGAAGGACAAGGACGTCATCGTCATCGGCGGCGGCGATACCGGAACGGACTGCGTCGCGACGGCGCTGCGCCACGGCTGCCGCTCGGTCACGCAGTTCGGCACCCACGCGAAGGCGCCGCTCACGCGCGATCCGGTCGCGAATCCGTGGCCGCAGTTCCCGAACGTCTACACGCTCGATTACGCGCACGAGGAAGCGAAGGCGCTGTTCGGCGAAGATCCGCGGGCGTTCTCGGTGCTGACGAAGAAATTCGTCGGCGATGAAAACGGTCATGTGAAGGAACTGCACACGGTGAATATCGAGCGGATCGTCGACGAGACGGGACGCAAGATCTACAAGGAAATTCCCGGCACCGAGCGGGTGTGGAAAGCCGATCTTGTGCTGATCGCGGTCGGCTTCGAGGGGCCGGAGCAGACGCTCATTCAGCAGCTCGGGCTGGAGACGGACCGCCGCTCGAACGTGAAGGCGGAATACGGCAAGTACCGCACGAACGTCGAGAAGGTGTTCGCCGCCGGCGACATGCGCCGCGGCCAGAGCCTGGTCGTGTGGGCGATCAACGAAGGCCGGGAGGCGGCGCGCGAAGTGGACCGCTATCTGATGGGATCGACGCAGTTGCCGTGATGCGCGGCTGAACGTGAAGGGGCTGTCACGAGCGTCATCGTGGGAATGACGATCGGACAGTCCCGATTTTGCTTGGCGCGATGGAGCTGCAGCCAATATTACACGATGCGTCGGCTGGAGGGCCCGGTTGGCGGAGGTGCGGCGCATGCCGCGGCGGCGAGGCTGAACCGGCTTTTCCGGTATGGACGGGGCAAGCTGAACCGATCTGGCATGTGGGTTGACCGCCGTCATGCGGCGAGCCGCGCGCTTTTGGAACAGGGGAATACGGAACCCGGCCTGCCCGACAATAAGCGAAATATTTTCTTCTATGTATGGAAGATTAGGGAATTTAACAAAAATAAAAGAAAAAAATTCGTCTATTTTATTGAAATCGGCTGATTTCAGCGCATTTTGAAAATATAGGCGAAATTTTTTCCTCTATTTCGCGGGTTTGGACCTGAGAATCAAAAATTGAGGAAAAAATTTCTTCTATTGATCGCGTCTCCTGTTAACCGCCTCTCCTGTTAACCGCGTTTCCTATCTCCGATCTCATCGTTTTATCCCGTCTCGGATTCATATCGTAGTGCCGCTCCATGCCGGGAAGCCGTCTGCCGGTTGCCTGTTCAGCCAAAGCCGTGCCTTTAATCAATTCATTCCGAATACAACACCACGCCGCAAGGTCACCGGCCTCCGGCAATCTCGCAATCTCTTACGCCGCCGCCAAGAAGTATGGTAGAATCAGGAGCAGCATCACCTCTCGCAACCTGCACCGAGAACAGCGCAAGGGAGCGGTAGCTTGTGTCAGGCGGAGATGTGCTGATCCTGACGCCGACGGACGTCGGGAAAATCCGGAGTTACGTGCGAACGAAATACGCTTCGCTGCCCGGCGAGCGGCACGCGGAGATCGTCGCGGACGCCGTGCGGCGCGCCATCGAGCGGCAGTTGCCGGCGTTCGAGGCGCCGCTGCTGCGGCGGCTGACGGACGCGCTCATCCGCCAGGTCGTGCTGGCCGGTCGACGGCCGGTCGCGGCTGCGGATGTGCTCGAGCAGATCATGCGGCTTGACTGGCGGGAGCCGGAACGGTTGCGCGCGCTGCAAGTCTGGGCCGCCGCGCGGCTCGGCGCGGCGGTCGCGGCGGAGGCGCTGGAGACGGCTTTGGCCGGGGCGGCAAGCGGTAAAGAAGCATGGAGCGCCCTGCGAACGGCGGCGGAGCAGGCGGGACATGACGCCGCCATCCGGACCGCCGATGCCGGCCGGCTGGCGCCCGTTTCCGCTGCGTCAGCGGAGCATGCGCCCGGCGTTGTCGTCGTGCCGTTCCCGAAACAGCCGGATCACGACGCGGGACGGCCGGACCGGACGGCACGCCGGATGCGCTGGCATTATGCGGCGCTTGCCGCGTTGCTCGCCGTCGGCATGTCGGCGTACGGCCTTGCGGCCGCCACGAACAGGGCGGTGGAGCCGGTTCCGGCACTACCTCCGCCGATTCCCGAAACGGCGTCCCACGACTACGCGCTGACGCCGGACGCAAGCCGGGTCGAGGGCAACGAACTGCCCGCGCGGCTTCGCTGGCAGGAGATCGACGCGGACAAGCTGAGGGAATATCTCGCCACGCGCAAATCGCTGCTCAGGCATGAACCGTATTTTTCGACGATCATGGATACGGCATATGAATTCGATATCCACCCCCTGCTCCTGTTCGCCATTGCCGGCCAGGAGCAGGGATTCGTGCCCGAAGATCATCCGCAGGCCGAGATGATCGCGAGCAATCCGTTCAACGTGTACCACAGTTGGCAGGAGTACAACACGACGACCGCACATTCGGCGGCGGTCGCCGCGCGCACGATTATCCGGCTCAGCCGGGAGCGGCCGGCGGGGACCGATCCGGTCGAATGGATCAACCGGGAATACGCCGAAGATCCGCTCTGGCATCGCGGCGTCAACGCCCTGTTCAGCACGATGAACCAATATTTGTCTGGCGGCGGGAAAGGAGCGGATACAAGCGGGTGAAGACACTCGTCATCGCGGAGAAGCCGGACATGGGCCGGACGATCGCCCGCGTCATCGAGCCGGGCGCCGCCCGGCGGCAAGGCTACCTGGAAGGCGAACGCTACATCATCACCTGGGCGATCGGCCATCTGGTCAGCCTGGCCGAACCCGAAAGCTACGACGCCAAATACAAGAAATGGCGGGACGAAGATTTGCCGATCCTGCCCGCCTCGTTCAAGCTGCAGCCGAACCCGAGGACGAAAGACCAGCTCAAAACGATCGCGGAGCTGGCCAAAACGTGCGACCGCATCGTGAACGCCTGCGACGCGGGCCGGGAAGGGCAGCTCATTTTTCACCTGATCCGCGAATATCTGAAGCTGAATCATCCCGTCGACCGGCTCTGGATATCCGACCTGACGCCGGAGACGATCCGCCGCGGCTTCGCGGAGCTGAGGAGCGACCGCGAGTTCGACGCGCTGACGCGGGCGGCGCGGGCGCGCAGCCAGGCGGACTGGCTGATCGGGATGAACGCCTCGCGGGCGTTCACGATCCGGCACCGGACACTGCTGTCCGCCGGGCGCGTCCAGACGCCCGTGCTCGCGCTGCTCTATGAGCGGCACAAGGAGATTGAAGCGTTCCGGCCGGAAGTCTATTACACCGTGCATGGCCGTTTTCTCGCCGGGGAGACGGCGTACCGCGGCATCCGGATGGGCGAGCGGCTGACGAGCCGCGAAGCGGCGGAAGCGATCGCCGGGAAAACCGCGGGCCGGACCTGCCGGATCGCCAAATACGAAGCGAGCGAGCAGAAAGAGTATCCATACCGGCTCTACGACCTGACGCTGCTGCAGCGGGAAGCGAACGCGAAGTACGGATTTTCCGCCAAAAAAACGCTCGATCTCGCCCAATCGCTGTACGAACGGCACCAGGTCATCACCTACCCGCGCACCAGTTCCCGCTATGTCACGGAAGAAAACATCCCGTATATGCACAAGGCGCTCGCGATGCTGCGGGACGTCGATCCGTACGCACGGCTGGCCGACGGTGCCGACACGCGGCTGGTCCACCGCGGCAACAAGGCGGTCTGCAACCCGGCGAAGGTGGAAGACCACCACGCGATTCTTCCGACGCCGAAGAAGCCGGGCAGCCTGATGCCCGACGAGCGCAAGCTGTACGACATGATCGTGCGTCGCTTTTTGTCCCATTATTATCCGCCGGCCGTCTACCGGGTGCACGAGATCGTGACGGAAGTCGGGGATGAAAAGTTCAAGACGACGGTCAAGGAGCAACTGAATGCCGGCTGGAAAGTTGTGCTCGAAACGGAAGACGGCGAGCAAGGCAACAGGAAGCGGCGCGGAAAATCCGACCGGGACGGGGAAGACGGGGATGAGGACGGAACGCAGCTCATAACCGGCAGGTTTGCGTTGAATCCCGAAGCGCCGGTCTGCTGCGAAGGCGTTGACATCGCGGAGAAAACGACAAAGCCGCCCAAGCCGTACACCGAAGGCACGCTGCTCAAGGCGATGGAGTCGGCGGGCCGGATGGTCGAGGATGAAGATTTGCGCGAGGCGATGAAGGAGACCGGGCTCGGCACGCCCGCGACCCGCGCCGCGACGATCGAGCGGCTGAAGCAGGTCGGGTATGCGGCGCTGAAGGGAAGAGCGATCGAGATTACGCCGAAGGGCGTCGCCGCGGTTGAGCTGATCCGGGGCGCGGGCGTCGAGCTGCTGACGTCGCCGGAAATGACGGGGCGCTGGGAGCAGCGGCTCCATCAGATTTCGCGCGGCGAAGCGTCCGACGAGCCGTTCATGGACAATGTGCGGCGGTTCGCGGTGAAGATCGTCGAGCTGGTGCGCATGCAGCCTCCGGTGCCGCCGGGCACGTTCGCCGAGCCGGAGCGCGGCGTCCGACCCGGCAGGAAGGGAAGGACACGGCGGACGGGGGACGCCTCAGACGCGGGAACCGGAAGGGCGGCAAAAAAGGCGGCGGACGCTTCCGGCGCAACGATGAAGAAGGCAAAGACCTCGCCCGGCGGGCCGGGAAGCGGAGCAGCGGCGAAGCAGTCAGGGATCTCGTCCGGCGTGTCCGGAAGCGGCGCAGCGGCGACGCAGGCGAGGAGCGCTTCCCGCGGCGGCGGAGAAGCGCGGCAGCCGGCCGCCATCGCTCCTTGTCCGCGCCCGGGCTGCGGCGGCACGCTTATCGAAGGTAAGCGGGGATTTGGCTGCTCGCGCTATCGCGAAGGATGCCGGTTCGTCATCTGGAAACAGTCCGCCGGCAAGCGGATCACCGCCGCGATGGCAGCGTCTCTGGCGGCATCCGGCAGGACGAGGCCGCTCGTGCTGACGCTGCCGGACGGCACGAAGGCGAAAGGCCGGCTTCGGCTGGCGGACCCGGCGACCGGTGAGATTGCCATGGAACCCGAGTAAACAACATCAAGGGCTTGCGCACCGCACAGCATGCGGCAGCGCCAAGCCCTTCCTTGTCAGCGAACCGGACGCGAGCGGACGTAATCGGCGATGGCCGCGGGCACATCCTTGAGCTGTTTCAGGCGGATGAACGCGCCTTTCGGCTCGACGTCGACACGGGCGATATTGTAATGCCACTCCGTCTCGGCTTGCACGTGGATGGCGTGGATGCCGGCCTTCAGCGCCGGGATGACATCGGTGCGCAGCGAGTTGCCGATCATCCAGGTGCGGCTGCGGTTGAAACCGCAGGATGCGGCGATGCGCTCCAGCGCGTCGGCGTCCTTGTGCCGTCGGATATGGATGCGCGAGCCGAAATAGCGCTGCAGCTCGAACCGGTCGATCTTCCGGCGCTGGATTTCCGGATCTCCGCCCGTGTAAAGGTGCAGCTCGTGGCCTTCTTCCTTGAGCCGGTCCAGCGTCTCCTCCATGTGCGGATACGGCTCCGTGTCGAGCTCGTAGACGCTCCGGCCGAGCCGCCGCACCGTCTCCTCGTCATCGCGCGCAGGCTTCGCGCCGAACAGCGCGGCGAAATGCCGGTACGTCTCGACGAACGAGCGGGGGAAATGCTCGCTGTCGAAGCCGAAGACCTGGACGCCGGCGATGTCGATCTCGGCCTGAACGCGGCGCACATCGGCGGGGTCGAGTCCTTCCCGCCTGAACCGGTCGGCCATCCAGTCCGCGAACTGGTTGATGACCATGAAGAAATAGCGATTGCAATGGATGAGCGTATCGTCGAGGTCGAACAGGATCGTCTGTTTCATGCTACCTCCGGCAGCCGGACATCCTTTCGCATCTTGATCCGGCACTGTTGCATCACCAATCTAACGGATCGGAACCCGCCAGTCAAATCGGCGGGTTCCGGGCGGGATCCGTCACGCATATAATTCGCGTTTGAGGGCAAGGTCGTTCTTGATGAAGGCGATGCGCTTCCTGACGTAGAAATCCAGGCTGTCTCCCTTCAGATCCCTGGGCGAGAGGACGGTATCCGAGGCATTGTCGATGATGGTCAGGGCGCCGTCCGAATAAAACTTGAACGTCAGATCCCGCCAGGGACGATGGCGTTCGATAAACCGGTAATGCTCACAGCTTCTCACGATTCGGCACCTCCGGATAACCTGGAATGGAAAGGGGAACATTTGTTCTTGTTCTCATTATAGCAAACATTTGTTCGCGTGGAAAGTCTTTCTCGATTCCCTTAGACTATTTTTTTAGAGCAAGCTGGGACGTGGAGGGGCGACATGATCGAAGCGAAGAAACTCACCAAGCGGCTTGTCGACGGCAGAACGGTGCTGGCGGACGTCGATTTTACGGCGGAGCGCGGGCGGTTCACCGCGGTGGCGGGGGCGAGCGGCAGCGGCAAGTCGATGCTGCTCAAGTGCCTCGCGCTGCGCGAGACGTGGACGAGCGGTCAGCTTTTGCTGGACGGCGAAGACGTGTTCAAGGGCGGCTGGAAGGCGAAGATGCGCGTGAAACGGGAAATCGCCTTTCTGGAAGAGAAGCCCGATCTCAACCCGAACCGCACCGCGCTGAAGAACGCGCTCGTCGGCACGCGGTACCAGACGCCGCTATGGCGCAGAATGATCGGTTCGGTCCGGAACGACGACTACATGGGCGTCATGGATGTGCTCGAACAGGTCGGCCTGCTCGACAAGGCGCACATGAAAGCTTCCGCGCTCAGCGGCGGCGAGCGCCAGCGCGTCGCCGTCACCCGGGCGCTCGTGCACGGGGCGCGCGCGCTGCTGCTGGACGAGCCGGTCACCGGCCTCGACCCGCATTCGGCGGAGAAGATCCTCGCGGATCTGAAGACGATGTGCGGCCGCGGCATCGCGGTGGTCGCGGTGCTGTCCAACCTCGAATGGGCGGAGAAATTCGCCGACCGCATCGTCGGCCTGAGCGAAGGCCGCGTCGTCTTCGACGTCGCCGGCCGGCGGCTGACCGGGCGCGAGCGGTCGATGCTGTAGCCGGCATTTTGCGAAAAACGGTTGACGGGCCGGATATGACCCGGCGGGCGCCTGCATAGAATGTACCATCCCAACTCCAAGGCAGGTGCTTTACGCGCATGGCATTCCGTTTGCCCGTCATCGTGCAGGCCGTCCGTCTGACGCGGCCGAAGACCGAAATCTGGTCGCCGTTCATCAGCGGGCTGCCGAATCTGGAGTCGCAGAGCCGCATCCGCCAGTCGCTGCAGGAGGCGGAGCGGTCGCTGGAGGCGCGGCAGGGGCCGCTCGACGATCCGCGCGCCGAAATGCTCGGCTGGTTCGAAGTGAAGACGAACGAGCGGGACGTATTCAGCATCTCGCTGTACAATTACGCCTACACCGGCGGCGCGCACGGCCGGACGCTGCAGACGTCGCGCACGTACGATACCGACACGGGGCGCGTGCACAAGCTCGGCGATCTGTTCAAGCCCGGCAGCCCGTATCTCGACCGGCTGACGGCAAACGTGCGGGAGCAGATCCGGCGCAGAGACGTCCCCGTGTATGAGAACACGGAGGTGTCCGTCACGCCGGACACGGACTTCTACATCGCCGACCGCGCGCTCGTGCTGTACTTCCAGCAATACGAGATTACGCCCTACGTGTACGGCTTCCCGTACTTTCCGATCTCGGTGTACGACCTGTCGGACATCGTGCGCGAGGACAGTCCGCTCGGCGTCATGAACGCCAATGACTGAACGCATTTCCCGGGCAAGCGCAGAAAAATGCACAAGAATTCGCGATTCGACAGCGGCGGGGCGGGCGCCGTTGTCGAATTTTATTTTGCCGTTTCCGGATGCGCCGTGATCATTTTCATTGTCCGCGCCGCCGCAATGCGGTTATAATGACGAAAACAGAATGATTGAAGGGTGAGCGTGTGAGAGAAACGATTTCAGCCGAAGGCGTGCTGCTGTCGGTCAACGTCGGCATGCCCGCGTTGATCAGGGACGGATCGAAGCCGGTGGAGAGCGGCATCTTGAAATCTCCCGTTGAAGGGCCCGTGCGGGCGCTGCGCGGCGGGCTGCCGGGCGACGGACAAGCCGACAGGGTGCATCACGGCGGCCCCGACCGGGTGGCATGCGTGTACAGCAGCGATCATCGCGATTATTGGGAAAGATTGTGGGGCAAACCGTGCGGCTTCGGCGCGTTCGGCGAAAATTTCACCATCAGCGGCTTCCGCGAGACCGATGTCCATATCGGCGACATCTTCCGCATCGGCACGGCCGTATTCCAGTTGACGCAGCCGCGCATGCCCTGCTACAAGCTGGGCATTCGCCACGGCATGCCTCAGCTTCCGGACGAAGTATTGAAATCGGGCTTTACCGGCTGGTATTTTCGCGTCCTCGAAGAAGGGGATGTTCGGGCCGGCGACCGGATCACGCGGATCGAACACCGGACGGACAACCCGACCGTCGCGGAGGCGGCGCAAACCGACGCCTTCCGCAGGCGCGACCGGGACGCGATCCTGCGCGTGCTCGAAGCGGACGGGCTGTCCGCCGACTGGAAAGCGACGATGTCGAAAAGGCTTGCCAAACTGGACGCCGGGGATGGAAGCGATGAATGAGCCCGCGAAAGGGCTTGTGCTGATCACCGGCGCGGCCGGCGGCATCGGCAGCCGGCTGGCCGAAGCGTACGCGAAGGCGGGGCATCCCGTCGTCATGACCGATGTGAACCGCAGCCGGGGCGAGGAGATCGCGGGCCGGATCCGCGGCGAAACGGGGGAGGCGGACGTCGTTTTCATCCCCGCCGATCTCGCTGTACCAGAACAGATTGAAGAGCTGTTTCATTCCATGGATGAACAGTCGCTGCGCGCGGACATTCTCATCAACAACGCCGGCTTCGGCATCACGAAGAGCCCGTACGAGCTGACCTGGGAGGAATGGGACAGCGTGCTGAGCGTCAATCTGCGGGCCGCCTTCCTGTGCGCCAGGGAAGCCGCCGCGCGGATGCGGCGCGCCGGCCGCGGCGGCTCGATCGTCAACATCGCCTCGACGCGCGCGTTCATGTCCGAGCCGCATACGGAAGCTTACGCCGCGTCGAAGGGCGGCATTGTCGCGCTGACCCACGCGCTCGCGGCATCGCTCGGCCCGGACGGCATCCGCGTCAACTGCGTAAGCCCCGGCTGGATCGAGACGGGCGATTACGGCGCGCTGCGCGGGATCGACCACGCGCAGCACCCGGCGGGCCGCGTCGGCCGGCCCGACGACATCGTCCGGGCTTGTTTTTACCTGACCGATCCGGCCAATGATTTCGTCACCGGCGTTAACCTGACCGTCGACGGCGGCATGACGAAGAAAATGATTTACGAGCCCTGAATTTCGTGAAAAAACACAATTTTCTGCCGCCTCTTTCAGAGTTCGGCATATGCTGTTATACTAGAAATGAAACGCTGCGATAATCAGCAGCCTCGACTGGAGCAGGTGCACGGAAGACCAATCGTATCGAGAAGGAAGTGGGGACATGGCTGTACTGCCGAAGACGAACGAGCTTGGTTTCTTTGAGATTCGCTTGGAGTCCATCGGCGGTCTCGGCGCCAATCTCGCCGGCAAGATGCTGGCCGAAGCAGGCGTCGTTGGAAGCGGATTCAACGGGGTCAGTTTCTCATCCTACGGCTCGGAGAAGAAAGGTTCGCCGGTCAAGGCGCATATCCGTTTCTGCGCGCTCGATGTCAACATCCGGGACACGACTCCGGTCGAACGGCCGCATATCGTCGGCATTTTCCATGAAAACCTGTACAAGACCGTCAACGTTATCAGCGGCATCTACGAGGACAGCATCGTGCTTGTCAACTCGGCCAAGTCGCCCGAACAGCTCAAAGACAAGCTGAAGCTGCTCGGCGGCACGATCGCGGTCGTCGACGCGACGGGCATCGCGCTCGAGGAGAAGAACCGCGTCAACATGGCGATGCTGGGCGGACTGTTCCGGCTGTGCGATTTCCTCGATCCCGAATTCATGAAAGGCGTCATCCGCAAGTCGCTCGAGAAGAAGTATCCGCAGGCCGTCGAGCCGGCGATCCGGACGTTCGAGCGCGGCTACAACGAAGTGAAATTCCAGACGTTCAGCCTGTCCGAAGGCGTCGAAATGCCGAAACCGACACGCTGGGACGTGCCCGTGCTCGGGTATGAAACGCAGCCGATCGGCGGCACGGTCACGAATCCGGGCAACAGCATCCTGAAGGATCTCAGCATTTCCCGCGCGGGCATGATGCCGCATTTCCATGAAGACAAATGCATCCACTGCGCGGCCTGCGACACCGCTTGTCCCGACTTCTGCTTTGTCTGGGAGGAGAAGCCCGACAAGAAAGGCCGGCCGCAGATGTTCCTGCAGGGGATCGACTACCAATACTGCAAGGGCTGCCTGAAATGCGTCGTCGCCTGCCCGACCGAAGCGCTTACGGCCGAGCGGGAGACGGACGGCTACGGCGAGGAGCACCGCGTGCCGCACCGCTTCGCGCTCGCGAACGTGTAAGGCCCCGGCGACAATTCAACGGCGAGGTGAATGAGCATGGCGATCGACATCAGCAAGGAACGCCCGACCGGCACGGTCGAGCAGCGGATGGTCTATGAATCCGGCAACGAGATGGCGGCTTACGCCGCGCATCAGATCAATTATCATGTGATGGGGTATTTCCCGATTTCGCCGTCCACGGAAGTCGCGCAATTCCTTGACCTCATGAAGGCGAACGGTCAGCATGACATCAAGCTGATTCCGGCGGACGGCGAGCACGGCTCGGCCGGCATCTGCTACGGCGCTTCCGTCGCCGGCGGACGCGTGTTCAACGTGACCAGCGCGAACGGCTTCCTGTACATGCTGGAGCAGCTTCCGGTCCAATCGGGCACGCGCTTCCCGATGGTGATGAATCTGGTTTGCCGTTCGGTATCGGGGCCGCTCAACATCCACGGCGACCATTCCGATCTGTACTACGCGCTCAATACGGGGTGGCCGATTGTGCTCGCGCGCGATCCGCAGGCCGTCTACGACATGAACATCATGGCGATCAAGCTGGCCGAACATCCGGATGTCCGGCTGCCCGTCATCGTCGCGTCGGACGGCTATTTCACGTCGCACCAGAAGCGGCGCGTGCAGACGTTCGCGCACCGCGAAGACGTGCTCAAGTTCATCGGCGAGCAGCCGCCGGAAGGGTTCCCGCACGTGCTCGACCGGAACAATCCGATCACGGTCGGCCCGTACATGAACGAACCGGACTTCATCAACAACCGCTACCAACAGTCGGAGGCCATGTACCGCGCGGCAAACGTCTATGACGAGATCCGCAGGGAATACGCCGTGCTGACCGGCCGCGACTATCCGATGCTCGATCTGTACCGGATGGAAGACGCGGAGGTCGCCGTCTTCCTGCTGAACTCGGCGTCGGAGATCATCAAGGACGTCGTGGACCAGCTCCGCGCGAAAGGCGTCAAGGCGGGCGCGATCACGCCGAACATCATCCGCCCGTTCCCGCAGAAGGAAATCGCCGAAGCGCTGAAGAACGTCAAGGCGGTCACGGTCGGCGACCGCGCCGACTCGTACGGCGCATACGGCGGCAACATGACGCTCGAAGTGAAGGCGGCGCTGTTCTCGAACGGGAACACGACGACGAAGGTGATCAGCCGCATTTACGGCCTCGGCGGCAAAGACTTCTACGCCGAAGACGGCCATCATTTCTTCGAGCTCGCGATCGACGCGGCCGAGAAGGGCTATGTCGAGAAGCCGTTCGACTATTACGGCCATACGCCGGGCGATCCGGCCAAGGCGCCGAAACGGGTTCTCGAGCCGATGAAATACGAGGACCTGAAGACCGGCCTCATCACGGTTGAGAAGGACGAGGAATCGGGCAAACTGAAAGTGAAGGTTCCGCCGCTCCGCAATCTGACGAAGAAACCGAAGCGGCTTGCGCCGGGCCACGGCGCCTGCCCGGGCTGCGGCATCTTCTCCGGCCTCGAGCTGTTCTTCAAGGGGATCGAGGGCGACATCGTCGCGCTCTTCCAGACCGGCTGCGCGATGGTCGTCACGACCGGTTATCCGTACTCGTCCCACAAGGCGACGTACATTCACAACCTGTTCCAGAACGGTGCCGCGACGCTGTCCGGCGTCGTCGAGATGTTCTGGGAGCGCAAGCGGCGCGGCGAGCTTGACCATCTCGGCCTGAAAGACGACTTCACGTTCGTCATGATCACGGGCGACGGCGGCATGGACATCGGCATGGGTCCGGCGATCGGCGCGGCGCTCCGCAATCATAAGATGATCATCCTTGAATACGACAACGAAGGCTACATGAACACGGGCGCGCAACTGTCGTACTCGACGCCGCTCGGCCACCGGACGTCGACCTCGAACGTCGGCAAACACCAGGGCGGCAAGCTGTTCCATCACAAGGACACGCCGCAGATCATGGCGGCCACCAACATTCCGTACGTGTTCACGGGGGCGGAGAGCCAGCCGCTCGACCTGGTCCGCAAAGCGGCGAAAGCGCAGTATTACGCGCAGAATGAAGGCCTCGTCTACGGAAAAATTCTGATCACCTGTCCGCTGAACTGGCTTTCGGAAGAGAAGATCGGCCAGGAGCTTATCGACGACGCGGTCAACTGCTGCTTCTTCCCGCTTTACGAGGTCGAAAACGGGGTGACGAACATCACGTACAACCCCGAGGAGAAAGGCAAACGGATTCCGGTTTCCGACTGGCTGAAACGGATGGGCAAGACGCGCCACCTGGCGCGTCCGGAATACGCCGAAGCGCTGAAGTCGTTCGAGGACGAAGTCGAACGGCGCTGGCAGCGGCTGAAAGCGAAGCACGAGAATCCGTATCTGTAATCCGCAAGGCCTGGAGCAACTGAAGGCTACGGCGCACCTTCCGTCAAGGGGGGCTGCGCCGTTTGTTTGAATGATGGGAGGACATGAGGGATGCAGATGACGAAAGCGGACGGATCGTTCGCCCGGTTCAGGGAACTGGCGCCGGATCGGGAAGCGGCGTTCGGCGACGAACTGCGGGCCGGCGGATTCACCGCGGTACGCGTATTTCTGGAAGATTTCCGCACGTACTTGCGGCAATACGACGAGCCGCAGCAGGAGGAAGCCGAACGGCTGATCGGGCGGGGACGCGCCGCGCTGCCCGAGCCGGGACGGATCAGCCCTTCGTGGGCCCGCATCTGGGAAGAGTTCGCATCCATCGCCGCATACAAGCGCGACGTGTTTCTTCGCATCCCTCCGGATGCCCGGGAAGGCGAATGGCAGGTGCTGCTCGACAATCCGTACACGAACGGGCAAATCGTGGTCTATCCGGCGCTCACGTTCCTGGAAGCGGCTTACATGTACGCCTATTTCCGCACCGATCTGGAGCCGAACGAAGTGATCCGGATGCAGCGGATCCACACCGTTCTGCACGATGCCGGCCGCTCGCCGGCGCCATCCGGCGGGGAAAGGAAGGACGGCTGAGATGACGGACCATATCCGGCGGAAGATCGAATCGCTGGAAGCCGTTCAGCCGGTGCGGACGGCGCGGGTCGACTACGAGGCGTTCTGGTCGAAGATGATGGACATCCGCGCGGAACTCGGCGGCAAGGGGGCAAGAACCGAAGCCGATCCTGATCTTCCCGGCGTCCGGGCGTACCGAGTCAAGCTGGACGGGTGGGGCGGCACACCGGTCCGCGCCTGGTTCCTGCTGCCGCCACCGCCCGCCAGCGCGCCGTATCCTTGCCTGGTCATCGCGCACGGCTACACCGGTTCGAAGGGTGATCCGGAGCAATATGCCGCCTGGCTGCTGCGCGGCTACGCCGTCATGGCGTTTGATGTGCGGGGCAGGGCGGCGAGACGGGCAACATGGCGGGCACCGATTACGGTACGGTGAAGGGCTGGATCACCCAGGGCATCCTGGACAAGGATACCTGTTACTACAAGGCGATCGTGCTGGATACGCTTCAGGCGATCGACTGGGCGGCCGCCCAGTCCGAGGTCGATCCCGGCCGAATCGCGATGATGGGCTTCAGCCAGGGCGGCGGACTGACGCTGCTTGCGGCGGCGTTCCATCCGCGCGTCGCGGCCGCGGTCGCCGAAAGTCCGAACATGTGCCAGATGGACTTCGGCGTCTTCAACTCAACAGGCTCGCTTGCGGAGGCGGCTGAATTCGTGAACCTGCATCCCGGTCACCTCGACGAGGTGCTCGCCACGCTCAGCTATTTCGACGCCGTCAACTGCGCGGACCGCATCCGCTGCCCCATCCTCGTCTCCGCAGGGCTGAAGGACATGGTGTGCTGGCCGGAGACGATCTACGCCGTTTATAACGCCATCGCGTCGGAACGGAAGACGATCGTGCCGTTCCCGTTCGCGGGGCATTTCACGCCGGCGGAGCACAGCCGGACCGTCTATGCGTTCCTGAAGCGGCATGTTCCGGCGCTCGTGTGACGGGTGTCATGACGAAGGACGGCGGACGGGAAAGGCGTCAGGGCGGGATCGGCCGAGATCAGCGCGGAGCGATTTCGACGCGTCCGGCCGCCTGAAGATGCGCGGCAATCTTGCGTCCGTGGAACCGGCCGGACTCGATGAAGATCTCGTTCGCTTCGTTGCGGGACGCGACGACGCCGGCGAGATAGAGGCCCGGCACGTTCGTCTCCATCGTCTCTTCGTCGTAGCGCGGCCAGCCTTCCGGTTCGATGGCGACGCCGGCTTCGGACAGGAAGCGGCGGTCGGGATGGAAGCCGGTCATCGCCAGCACGAAGTCGTTCGGCATCGTCACCATCCCTTCCGGCGTTTCGATGTCGATCGTGTCTTCCGCGATCGCGGCGACTTTCGAGCGTAGCAGGAGCTTGATCGCGCCTTTGTCAACCTTGGCCATGAAGACCGGCAGCACCCACGGTTTCACGCCGCGCGCCAACGACTCGCCGCGGTGGACGACGGCGACCCGGGCGCCGACCCGCTCGATTTCGAGCGCGGCGTCGACCGCGGAATTGGCGCCGCCGACGATGACGACGTCCGTATTCGTATACGGATGGGCTTCGGTGAAGAAATGCGTCACCTTCGGCAAATTTTCGCCGGGCACGCCAAGCAGGTTCGGGTGATCGAAATATCCGGTCGCGACGACGACGAAATCCGCCTCGTAGCGGACGGGATGACCCGTCCGGCGGCGCGCCTCGAGCACGAATCCGCCCGAGGGGCTTGCGTATAGCCGCTCCGCGGCCGTGAACGCATGGATGCGGACATTCCGGCGAAGCGCGACCGTGCGGTAATAGTTCAGCGCTTCAAGCCGCGTCGGCTTCGGCCCGGCCGTCGTGAACGGAATGCCGTCGATCTCGAGATTTTCCGGCGTGCTGAAAAACTCCAGGTAGACCGGATACCGCGAAATCGAATGAACGACGTTCTGCTTCTCGATGACGATCGGACTGAGCCCGATTTTCTGCAGTTCGACTGCGGCGGCGAGACCGCATGGTCCGGCGCCGATGATGATGATGCGTTCCCTGTGGGTTTCCTGAGCTTGCATGTGCGAACCTCCCCGGCCGCTTGCCGCGGCGCTGATAGTCTCATTGTAATGCGCGGGCGCGCGGGGATCAACGAATCGACCTATGTACAAGCGAACGAATCGTGTATAATAGGGGCGAAACGCATGCCACTCAATCCTGCTGACGACCCGGCAGTGATCGACAACGTTAAGGAGGATTCATCCATGCGTCGGCGCTTTGTCATCGAGGCCGTTATGGTGGCTACTTACGGGCAGCTTCTGGTTCCCGCCCGGCCGGTCGACTATATCATCCCTTATTCGACCATCATGGAACTGTACGATATGAAAGAAGGGCCGGAGCCCGTCATGGACGATCCCGATGACGACCGTCACGTCAAGCAGAAAATCGGCGAACTGATCGAGTTTTTCGCCGAGCCGCTCAACAAGAAGAAGATCGAGCGCGCCCTGCAGGTGCCGTGGCGGGAAAGCTCGCCGCTCCTGCTCAGCGACAGCGTATCGTTCATCGTCATCCATGCCATCGACAACGCGCAGTACGGGGAAATGTTCGACCCGATCGAAACGGAGCAAATTCTGACGGCCATGAAATACCAGGTGCCGCTCCTCACCGACCAGCTTGAACTGCAGGACCGCATCATCGAGGCGGAAGTGCCCGTGCAGGTGTTCGATATCGAAGATTTCGAATACGCGGTGGAAGTCGGGACGGAAGTGGACTGGGAGACGAGCCGGGATCTGTGACGGCCGCGGGCGCTCCGACCGACCCCATGACCCGAACCGGAAGCGGTTCGGGTTTTTACTGAACATGGAACGGCGCCGCCGGATCGGGCTTTTCAGACCACCGGCGACGCTGTCGATACTCATTGAATATTGAGAAGTCTTAACAACTCTTTTTTGCTTGTCAAATTTTCAAGCTGATCCGAGACTCCGGTCGAAGATATGAGTTTATCTTCATCAACGACACGAAATTTCCCCTGATAAACACCCAAAATTACATACGCGTCTTTTGCGACATCACCGACATAACGTTCCAAAAAAACGACAGCTTGATCGTTTCTTTGAAAAACCGGATTCTCCGAATATGAAATCATATTTCCTTTACCATCAATTCCTCCAGTTTCCAATATGTTGATCACTCTCTGTGGCGCGTCTCCTTTGAAAACTTCCTTGATTTCCGATTCGGAAAGCGTGAATGTAACTCCGCTTACAGTCAGTGATTTCGTAGATTTTACGGATACAAGCGCGATAAGTTCCGCCCTGTCCCGGAGTTCCTGAATTGAGCGAAACTCATCGGTTAACGACAAGGACCTTTGAACTTGAGGGGCTGAATCCGAAGCGTTGATCTTATTTATTTTCGATTGATAATCGTTATACGAATATACCGCCGTCACAACGGCTAATGCAATCATTGCGATAACCAATATTTTATTCAGAGACGTACTGTTCATTTCACGTTCACCTCACTAAAAATTGTAAAGGTTCTTGACTCCATTAATATCGTCAGTTGCGGGTATGGTGGGTATTCTGCCGCTCGTTGTATGGTACATTACTGCATTGGTATTTGAAACATGGTCTAAACCCAAAACATGGCCTATCTCATGTACAGCCACACCTCTGGCTGTATTGAATTGATATCCATTTGTATAATATGTGTTGAGCCTTGCTGCCGCATAATAAATGAGATTGCCGTTGTAGTACCAATCTGCCTGGCCATCCCATCCAATATTTCCCCAATTGGAGACATGCAAGAAAATATCATTGCCGCTTGATACTTGTGTAAATAGAATTTTGTAATTGAGTTTATCCATCCATTGATAAAGAGCATCACTGAAAATAGAAGCATAAGTATACCCTGCATTATTTGTTTGATTAAGAGAAGAATCGTAATAAACTTTTAAAGTTGATGGATTGTTCCATTTTTTACCTGTATAACTGTATGCCCAAACATGGTTTATTAAGGAAAAAAACAATAATAATACGAACGCAGCACCAGTAAGTCCTTTTTTGAATTTCATTATCGTACCCTCCTTTGAACGTTTGTTTGAGCACATTAAGTTTTTTTGGCCAATCCGTCAGCACAACTAAGTGAAAATTCACGTTTGCTCACCAATATCGGTTCTGTCTACCAATCAATCAAGTAAGCAATATCTACTTTGTGTTTCTATCACTCCTCTCTTATTAAGTTTTTCTTCTTCAAGTTAAGTGTTCATCTTCAAAGGTTATAATACCATAAAAGTTAAAATATAACAATACACCACACAGTTTCGTTCCCACAAAAAAGTAAAAAGAGTAATGTGGTTTAAATGATGTGCCCGTGCAGGTGTTCGACATCGAAGATTTCGAATACGCGGTGGAAGTCGGGACGGAAGCGGACTGGGAGCCCAGCCGGGATCTGTGACAGCCGGCGCATTGCAGGATCGACCGTCGCCTTGAACCGGAGGAGGTTCAAGGCTTTTTTACGTTCCGTTTTGTGCGTGCATTGGAAATAATCGGCTGCGTTTTGGGACATGCTAGGTTCGAAAATCCCGAAGAAATGGAGCGAACCGGCATGATGACAAGTCGCAGATGGCGGCTTCGGCGCAACCTGAAGCCGGAGGTGCGCGAAGTGTTCGCGCTCACGAGCAGCCTGGATGAAATCCGCGACCGATTCGAAATTGTGAAGATTACGGCGGAATATGAACCGCAAGAAGCGGTGGAGCCAACCGATCCCGTTCCGATCATCGTCGGCCGGCGCCGTGAGCGGAGGCTGGTGGATGCCCGCTGGGGACTGTTCCCGTTCTGGGCGAAAGATTCCGTGCATGCCGACCTGCACGGCGTGCTGGACAAGCCGATCTTCGACCGGCTGGTCCGGAAGCAGCGATGCATCGTGCCCGGGACGGCCTTGGCCACGCTCAGGGAAGACGGGCGCCTGTGCCATATCGTGCGGATGATGCCGAAGGAAGGCGGTCTGTTCGGCATGGCGGGACTGTACGAAGAGTTTGTGAACGGAAGCGGCAAGCTGCATCGCGCGTTCACCATCGTGACGACAGACAGC